>Ga0157363_1000027_pt1 | contig 138590 bp, 128 predicted proteins | sample AttsexASBM1_FD_111477 | JGI IMG/M metagenome (GOLD analysis project Ga0157363, IMG submission 111477) | Fungus gardens microbial communities from leaf cutter ant in Ribeirão Preto, State of São Paulo, Brazil - Atta sexdens ASBM1 | ecosystem: Host-associated > Fungi > Mycelium > Unclassified ...
AACCCTTTGTCCGGCTCGATCCGAGTCGCGACCGCGCAACGGGCGGCTGTGGACTTGGCCTGGCCATCGTTCACTCCATCGCCCATGCGCTCAGCGGCCGGGTTTCCGTTGAAACCAGCCCGCCTGGCGGTGCCAGCCTGCGTTTTAGCTGGCCGCTCGATCTCCCCTTTCGGGAACTTCCACGACGTTAACGCATTCAGGAGCTTTGTGTGACTTCAGCCTATCAACACCTTTGTAAGACCTTCCAGCGCCTGTCGCGTTTCAGTCATCTCAGCGCCATCGCCGGATGGGACATGCAAACCATGATGCCCGCCGGTGGCAGCGCCGCACGGGGCGAAGCGCTGGCGGAAATGAGTGTGCTGCAACATCAGATTCTGACGGATAAACGCATTGGTGACTGGCTGGATCAGGCAGAACAGCAATCGCTGAATGATGTTGAACGCGCCAATCTGGGCGAAATGCGCCGCGCTTATGTTCAGGCAACATTACTGCCTGCTGAACTGGTCGAAGCCAAATCCATTGCGGGATCGCGCTGTGAGCATGCCTGGCGTACACAGCGTCCGGCAAACGACTGGAAGGGTTTTGCGACCAATTTGAAAGAGGTCGTACGCTTAAGCCGTCAGGAAGCTGAACTGCGTGCGCAAGCGAACGGCTGCTCCCGCTATGACGCGCTGCTTGACGTGTTTGAACCGGGCATGACCAGCGCCACGCTGGATCATACCTTCGGGCAGTTAAAAACCTGGCTTCCACACTTGTTGCAGCAGGTCGTCGAAAAACAGGCTCAGCAGCCGGTGATCACGCCCCAGGGACCGTTCCCGATAGCCTCACAGCGCGAACTGGGTTTACGCGTGATGGCCGAGCTGGGGTTTGATTTTAACCATGGCCGCCTGGACATTAGCGCGCACCCTTTCTGCGGCGGCGTGCCCGAAGATGTGCGTATTACCACCCGCTACAATCAGGATGAGTTTCTGAGCGCCATGATGGGCGTCATTCATGAGACTGGCCACGCGCGCTACGAACAGAATTTGCCTGAGCAATGGCGCGGTCAGCCGGTTGCGCTGGCGCGATCCACGGCCATCCATGAGTCACAAAGCCTGTTTATAGAAATGCAACTGGGACGCAGCGCACCTTTCCTGCAGCGTATCCTGCCGCAAATCATCAGTCAGCTCGGTGACCAGCCCGCCCTTCAGGCAGATAACTTTGTCCGGCTGACGCAGCAGGTTAAACCGGGCCTGATTCGGGTGGATGCGGACGAACTGAGCTATCCGGCGCACGTCATTCTGCGCTACGAGATCGAACGCGCGCTGATTGAAGGCGAGATTGAGGTTGAAGACATTCCGGCGCTTTGGGATGAAAAGATGCAACAATCCCTGGGTCTGGATACGCGCGGCAACTACCGCGATGGCTGCATGCAGGATATTCACTGGACCGATGGCGCCTTCGGCTATTTCCCGACATACACACTCGGGGCGATGTACGCTGCGCAGCTGTTCCAGGCGTTACAAAACGCAATTCCGCAATCCGCCGAGCTGATACAGCATGGCGACCTGCAGCCGGTATTTGACTGGCTGCAGCAGAATATCTGGCAACATGGCAGCCGTTTCACCACCGAACAGTTGATTGTCAATGCTACTGGCGAAGCGCTCAACCCAGACTATTTCCGCAAACATCTTGAGCAACGTTACCTGAACAGTTAAGGTAGCAGGCGGCCTGAGGGCCGCCTTTTCCTCCCGTACATCCCCTTTGTACAATCGGTTACACAGCGATACCAATCACCCACGGACGCGCCAGTTTTATTTTCATATAGTCTTCTCACCGGCCCCGCAGTGGGCTACACATGAAAAAATAGTCCGAGGATTTTGCAATGAAAAAATTATTTGCACTGGTAATCGCCGCTGCTATGGGTCTGTCTTCAGTTGCTTTCGCTGCTGAGACAACTGCCGCTCCTGCAACTGCTGCTCCAGCGGCTGCGACCACCACCGCTGCACCTGCTAAAGCTGAGCACAAAGCTGCTGTCCATAAGAAGCATCATAAAGCTGCACAGAAAGCGCAGGCTGCTAAGAAACACCACAAAAAAGCTGCCCAGAAAGCACAGGCCGCTAAGAAGAAAGTAGCGAAGAAAGACACTGCACAGAAAGCGCAGGCTGCTAAGAAACACACCAAAAAACCAGCTCAGAAAGCACAGGCTGCTAAAAAACACCACAAAAAAGCAGCCCAGAAAGCTCAGGCCGCTAAAAAACACCACAAAAAAGCAGCCCAGAAAGCTCAGGCCGCTAAAAAACACACCAAAAAGCCAGCTCAGAAAGCCCAGGCAGCTAAAAAGCACCACAAAAAAGCCGCTAAAAAATAAGGTCGCCCTTTAGGGTCCGAGTAAGCGTTAATAATTAAAAACACCCGGTTCTGCCGGGTGTTTCTTTACTGGAGTGGCTAATATGGTCCGTCGCTATCGCTTCGAAATTATTCTGATTGTGATGATCTTATGTGGCGTTATCGCGGCCAGTTTTTTTATTTAGTCGCTGTAGCGTACTGATTCATTGAAAAAACTCCCTTTTTCACGCCTCACTGACTATAGTTATGTCACTTTAGTAATAACAAAAACGTTTTCTTTTTCTCGCTATTGAGAGTTCTATGCGCCTGGCTACCCTGTTAATCGTTGGACTTTTCAGTTTCACCGCGTTTGTTCATGCTGATGATAATGATGATTCACCGACACCCGCCGAAATTAAAATGTTGTTTTTTGGCAAAGATCATCGCCAGGCCATTACCGATGTCAGCGCGGCCCCCTGGGATGCGATAGGACAACTGGAAACCGAAAGCGGTAATCTGTGCACCGCCACGTTAATTTCTCCCCATCTTGCCCTGACGGCGGGCCACTGTTTACTGACACCTCCAGGTAAATTTGATAAACCCGTAGCGCTACGTTTTATGTCTACCAAAAAAGGCTGGCGCTACGAAATTCATGACATCGATGCGCGCGTTGAACCGTCGCTGGTGCATAAGCTGAAAGCGGATGGCGAAGGCTGGATCGTCCCCAGCAATGCAGCGCCGTTCGATTACGGTTTGATTATTTTGCGCAATCCCCCTTCTGCCATTACGCCAATTCCGCTGTTTGAAGGTTCGCGTAGTGACTTAACCGAGGCGCTGAAAGCGGCGGGCCGCAAGGTGACCCAGGCAGGTTATCCCGCCGATCATCTCGACAGCCTGTATTCACACAGCGACTGCCTGATTACCGGCTGGGCGCAACGGGCGGTTTTATCGCATCAGTGCGATACCTTGCCTGGCGACAGCGGTTCTCCGCTTCTGCTGAAAGGCGATAAGGGCTGGCAACTGATAGCGGTGCAGAGTTCTGCCCCGGCGGCGAAAGACCGTTATCTGGCTGACAACCGCGCGATTGCCGTGACGTCATTTAAAGACCGGCTGGAAGCGCTGGCGCAGTAGCTCTCACCGTTACACAAAAAAGCCCGCATTCTTAAATGCGGGCTTTTTTATTCTTACAAGACCCTGTTTGCCGCCGTCAGGCGGTGATCTGCTCCATCGCCTGCATGATGCGCTTATCTGAAATGGGATAAGGCGTGCCAAGCTGCTGTGCGAACAGACTGATGCGGAGTTCTTCCAGCATCCAGCGAATATGCAGCACATCCTCATCATCCTGACGCTGCGGCGGCAGTTTGTTGCGCCAGGCCTGCCAGGCCTGTTCAACGGCCTGAACCCGGAGCATACGGGCGCGGTCGCTGTGGGGATCAACCGGCAATTTTTCCAGCCGACGCTCAATACCGTGCAGGTAACGCAAGGTATCTGCCAGATGCCGCCAGCCATTTTGGGTCACAAATCCCCGGTACACCAGCCCATTCATCTGCGCCTTAATATCGGCCAGCGCCAGTGCCAGTGTCATATCAACCCGACCTTTAAGACGCTTATTGATATTGAAGACCGCCGTCAGAATCTGCTCAACCTGCTTTGCTATCTCCACCACGGTATCATTCAGCTCGGCGCGGACCTTCTCGCGCAGCGCAGCAAAGGCCGCCTGTTCCCAGGCCGGTCCACCCGCCTCGGCAAGCAGCTTATCGATACCGCAGGCAATACAGTCATCGATCAGCTCCATCACTTTGCCATAGGGATTGAAATAGAGGCCCAGCTTGGCTTTATTCGGCAATTTTTCGTGCAGATATTTCACCGGCGACGGAATATTCAGCAACAGCAACCGACGCTGACCGCGCCACATCATTTTCTGCTGCTCATGCTCACTATCGAATAACCGGATGGCCACACTGTCTTTCTCATCGACCAGCGCGGGCCAGGCTTTTACCTGGTAGTTGCCGCGTTTTTGCTCGTAGCTGCGAGGCAAATCGCCAAAGCTCCAGAGGTGTAAACCGCGCTGTTCCAGACCATCATCCGCCACGTTGGACAGCGTTTCCTGCACCTTGCCTTTAAGCAGCACTTTCAGCGCCGCGAGATCTTTACCTTCCTGCAGCTTACGGTTGTGTTCGTCTACCACCCGGAAGGTCATTTTCAGATGATCGGGCACCTGTTCCCATTGCCAGTCGTCCCGCTCCAGCGTCACGCCCGTCATCCGGCGGAACTCGCGCGACAGGGCATCAAGCAGCGGCATTTCCATTGCGGTCACGCGGCCTAAAAACGCCTCGGCATAGTTTGGCGCGGGCACCAGATGACGACGCAGCGGCTTCGGTAACGATTTAATCAGCGCAATAATCAGTTCACGCCGTACACCGGGAATCTGCCACTCAAAGCCGGCTTCATCGACCTGGTTCAGCAGCGGAAGCGGAATATGGACCGTCACGCCATCGGCATCCGCACCGGGTTCAAACTGATAACTCAACCTGAGTTTGAGATTTCCCTGATGCCAGACATTGGGATAGTCGAGCTGGCTGACCGTATCGGCGCCCGCTTTGATCAGCATCTGCTTATCAAAATTGAGCAGTTCCGGGGTGGTTTTGCTGACCTGTTTCCACCAGCTGTCAAAGTGGCGTGCGGAAACCACCTCTTTCCCTACACGTTGGTCGTAAAAGGCAAACAAGGTTTCGTCATCTACCAGAATGTCGCGGCGACGCGATTTATGTTCCAGGTCTTCCACTTCACTGCGCAGCTTCTGATTAGCACGGAAAAATGCGTGGCGCGTTTGCCAGTCGCCTTCCACCAGCGCGTGGCGAATAAACAATTCGCGACTCAGCGTAGGATCGATCGCGCCATAGTTGACCTTGCGCGCGGCCACAATCGGCAAGCCGTACAAGGTGACTTTCTCACTGGCCATGACGGCGCCCTGCGATTTCTCCCAGTGCGGTTCACTGTAGCTACGTTTGATCAGATGCTGTGCCAGCGGTTCTATCCATTCCGGATCGATACGCGCGGCAATACGGCCCCAGAGTCGGCTGGTTTCCACCAGCTCCGCCACCATTGTCCACTTGGGCGGTTTTTTGAATAAACCTGAGCCCGGAAAAATGGCAAAGCGCGCATTGCGTGCACCGGTAAACTCCTGCTTTTCCGCATCTTTCTGGCCGATATGCGACAGTAAACCGGTCAGTAACGCACAGTGGATCTCGCGATACTCCGCCGGTTCGCTGTTCACCGGAATACCAAGCTCACGGACCACCTGACGCAGTTGGGTATAGATATCCTGCCATTCCCGTACGCGCAGGTAGTTAAGGAAATCGGCTTTACACTGGCGACGGAAGACATTGCCGGACAGCGCTTTTTGCTGCTCGCCCAGGTAGTTCCACAGGTTAACAAAGGCCATAAAATCAGACTCTTTGTCAGCAAAACGCCGGTGTTTTTCATCGGAGGCCTGCTTCTTCTCTGCCGGGCGTTCGCGCGGATCCTGTATCGACAAACCTGCCGCGATAATCATCACTTCGCGCACACAGCCGTACTGCCGGGCAGCCAGCACCATGCGTGCCAGGCGCGGATCCACAGGCAGTTGCGCCAGCTGGCGGCCGGAGCCGGTGAGCTTATAATGGCCTTCTTCGCTCAGGGTCAGCGCGCCCAGCTCCTCCAGCAATCTGACGCCGTCCTGGATATGGCGTTTATCCGGCGCTTCCACAAACGGGAACGCCGCAATATCGCCCAGTCCCAGCGCGGTCATCTGCAGAATGACTGAGGCCAGATTGGTGCGCAGAATTTCGGGATCGGTAAAGGCCGGACGGCTCAGGAAATCCGCTTCAGAATACAACCGGATACAGATCCCTTCCGATACGCGGCCGCAACGTCCTTTACGCTGATTCGCGGAAGCCTGAGAAATGGGCTCTATCGGCAGACGCTGAACTTTGGTGCGGTAGCTGTAGCGGCTGATGCGCGCCGTGCCCGGATCGATGACGTACTTGATGCCCGGCACGGTGAGCGAGGTTTCGGCAACGTTCGTCGCCAGCACGATACGTCGCCCGCTGTGTGACTGAAATACCCGATTTTGCTCACTGTTCGACAGACGCGCATACAGCGGCAGCACTTCGGTATGCGGCAAATCGCGCTTCATCAGCGCATCGGCGGTATCGCGAATCTCCCGCTCGCCGCTCATGAAGATCAGAATATCGCCCCGGCCCTCCTGGCTCAGCTCATCAACCGCATCAAAGATCGCCTGAAGCTGATCGCGTTCCACATCGTCCGCCTCTTCGACGACCGGACGATAACGGACTTCCACCGGATAAGTCCGGCCCGATACTTCAATCACCGGCGCGTTGTTAAAGTGGCGGGAGAAGCGCTGCGGATCGATAGTCGCCGAGGTGATAATGACTTTAAGATCCGGACGGCGCGGCAGCAGCTCACGCAAATAGCCCAGCAGGAAGTCGATATTCAGGCTGCGTTCGTGCGCTTCATCGATGATGATGGTGTCATACTGCATCAACAGGCGATCCTGCTGGATCTCCGCCAGCAGAATCCCGTCGGTCATCAGCTTAATCTGCGTGGTTTCACCGACCTGATCATTAAAGCGCACTTTGTAGCCGACGCAGCCGCCCAGCGACGTTTCCAGCTCTTCGGCAATGCGGTTCGCGACGGTGCGCGCCGCAAGACGACGAGGTTGCGTATGGCCAATTAAACCGGTGATACCGCGTCCCAGCGCCAGGCAAATTTTTGGCAACTGGGTGGTTTTTCCCGAGCCGGTTTCACCTGCCACGATCACGACCTGATGAGCGCGAATCGCATCCGCGATATCCTGCTGTTTCTGACTGACCGGAAGATTATCCGGGAACGTGATGCGCGGTGTGGCGGCAATACGCTGGGCCACGCGCTGCTCAGCCGCGAGAATATCCTGCTCCAGTTCGGCGGCAATACCGTGTTGGGCATCAGGATTTTTCACTTTTCTGGCACCGTGCAACCGGCGTTGCAGCCGCTGCCGGTCGCGCAGCATCAGGGCATCAAGCCGCGACCAAAGCGGCGTTAAGGGAGATGAAACCGGAGAAGACATAGTAATGACGTACCTTACTCAGGCGGTATGGACTCAGCGTACAGTGCTAAGATAACCCGCTGATTAACGATAATAATTGCGCCTATCATAGCACATTCCCGTTTGCCGCGCGGACCTCGCGCATGACGGGTTGTTCAATTAATTCGAATATAGCTCTCGAAATATTGCGCTTTCCCGCTCCGTTCAATGTTTGTAAAGTGTAAGCCATTGAGCGGGAAGCCTTCCGCGTAACAGACAGGAAACTACGATGAGCAAAGTATTAGTTCTGAAATCAAGCATTCTTGCAGGCTATTCACAATCTGGTCAGCTGGCTGACTTCTATGCTGAGCAGGCAAAGGCCAAAGGCGATCAGGTGACCGTGCGTGACCTGGCAGAAAACCCGGTACCGGTGCTGGATGGTGAGTTAGTGGGCGCGCTGCGTCCTTCTGATGCGCCGCTGTCTCCGCGTCAGCAGGAAGCCTTGTCACTGTCTGATGCGCTGATTGCAGAGCTGCAGGCACATGATGTGGTGGTGATTGCTGCCCCAATGTACAACTTCAACATTCCTACGCAGTTGAAGAACTATTTCGACCTGATCGCCCGTGCTGGCGTGACCTTCCGTTATACCGAAGCCGGCCCGGAAGGCCTGGTCAAAGGCAAGCGCGCCGTGATTCTGTCCAGCCGTGGTGGCATTCACAAAGATACCGCTTCTGACCTGCTGACTCCTTACGTCAAGCTGTTCCTGGGCTTTATCGGTATCACTGATGTCGAGTTTGTGTTTGCCGAAGGCATTGCCTATGGCCCGGAAGTCGCGACAAAAGCCACCGCCGAAGCAAAAGACGCGATCAAACACATCGTTGCGGCCTGATTCGCCGATCTTATCTGGAAAACCGGGCTGAGCCCGGTTTTTTTATGCCTGCCGTACAACGTTGTCGCCCGGCTATTTCCTGAGCCACTGTCCGTTGATGCCGCGTACATATTCCCCCGCTGCGGCACGGTTTACCAGCTTCTGTCCGGCGATTCTGGCCACCTCATCCGTTGTCAGGTTGTTCTGCTCTGCCAGACGTTGATACTGTGCAGCACGACCGTCATTAATGCGTTTAACCAGTGCCAGCGTGTCGCTGTCATCTGCGCGCGGCGCAATATATCCTGACAGTGTTTCTCCCACCCGGCCTGACTGACGGGCTTCATCCAGCGTCAATGCCCAGGCGGGCAGGCTCATCGTAAGGGCCAGTAAGCATGTGATGCCGATGCGTTTCATGCGGACTCTCCTCAAAACAGGTCGCTCTGATTTTTCAGTAACGCTTCCACATCCTTGTCCACTTTAATGTGGATCTCATGCTCGATTTTCACATTCATGTTGATGGTAATCGGATCTTTTGGCGCGGCAACTTCGATGCGCGGTACACAGCCCGTCAGCGGGAGTCCGGCTATCAGCAGCAGTAAGGCCCTGAGGCTCATGGTGAGGGTTCCTTTTTCGACGGCAGAGTGGCATTTTCCTCCACCCAGGATTGCAAATTATCGCCAAAGCGCAGGCTGCGCCACAACTGGAACAGGTTTTCCTGATGACGATAGTTTAAATTTACGGTCTGGTTGCGGTTGCTGAAACGGCTGGTGCCCTGCACCTGCGCGACCATGGTCAGTTCGCCCAGATTATCCAGATTCAGCGTGGCCCAGGAACGCGAAATCTCCATATAGCGCAGCCAGTCCATCGCGGCGCCTGCCGCAATGTTATTTTGGGTGATGGCATCGGCCATGTCTTTATCCATCCGGAAGGTCAGCGGCCCGCTGTTGGCAATCCAGCCATTTTCGATGATCCAGCGCGCATTCGTGATCCACAGCGGTAATTCGCCATTCACCCTGCCCGACATCGCGAACTGCCTGGGTTTAATCGCGCTGACGAGTTTACTCAGGCTGATATCCCGAAGCGACACACGCGCCGGGCTGTGCTGTGGCATCCGCAGAGACGGCATCGTAATTTTCCCGCCCAGCAGATCCATGCTGACATCCTGCAACCAGAGCGGATCGTTTTCCCGCCATGGCCAGGCGCCTTGTAAGTCAGCCTGAATATTCTGCAGGGCAAACTGATTCTTGATTTCTGCGATGCGCAATGAAACTGGTCCACGTAAGCCAAAATGCCACTGTTGGTTTTGCAGACGGAATGGCAGCGAGAAATCGATACCGTTAATCTGGCTGTCTGGCGTCCAGACGCTGCCGTTTTTCACCGTCCAGTGTCCGCCCGCGTGAAAACCCTGCTGAGCGGCGGCAGAAAACGCCACCTGAGCGCGCAGTTCGCCCGCGCGAATTTTCATTTTCAGATCGGGGCTGAGCAACGGCTGAAAAACCGTCAGCGACTGCGTGGGCCACCAGGCCTGACCGCGCAGGCGCTCGCCATCCCAGCGCCCGTTAACCCGTACCGGGCCGACCTTGCCGGCTTTCAGTTCGCCGCCCCAGACAAAATGACCGGGATCGCGCCCGCGGGCGGCAAAATCCAGCGTTGAGTGAGCCAGCCAGCCCCCGTAGCTGAAGTGCGTCTGACCGGCCTGCATCTGAAATTTTCCGTCAAAGGAAGGATTGTCCGCCTCTCGCTGCCAGTTCACCGGGGCAGTCAGGATTAAACGCGGCTTTTCCACCCGCACGCTGCCGTATTGCATCTGGTTAAAACCGGTCGACAAGGTATCAAGATGGATAAGCGTGCCGCGCCAGCCACCGGTTCCCCTGACATCCCATTTCGCCTGTAACGGATGCATCTCGCCTTCTCCCCAGTAGCGCCAGCGCCATTCACCCGTATCCGGCCAGAAGTCACGGGCCCCGCCGTCCAGATGCAGGGTGAAGCGGCCAAAGCTGGGATCGTGCGCGCGCAGAATGGCCTGCAGGCGTCCAGAAATGCCCCGGGACGATAAGCGCACCCCCGCCAGCGGCCAGCGCGCTTCATCCACGTTCAGCGTTGAAAGTAAACGCCCGCGCAGACGCAACAGTGCGTTGGGTTTAACAATCAGTTCGGGATTCAGTAATGATCCGGTCAGTTGCCCAGGAATACTGCCGAACAGCTGCATGGCAGCAAATTTACTGTCGCCGGTCAGTTGTAACGGCAGCTGGCTTTGCGTCAGGCTGAGATGACCGGGACCTATGCCCAGAACGACATTGCCTTTGCCGCCCCGCCCCTGCGTCAGCAGGTTAAGGCGGCCAGTGACCGTTGTGGCATCCAGCCCGGCCTGCCAGTTATCCAGCGTCAGCGTCACAAAGCCCGACAAGGGTTGCGCCGTGAGTGGCCAGTAATATTCACCCTTCTCAATAGTGATGCGGTCACGGCTGGCCTGCCACGGAAGACGCAGCAAGGGACGGGCAGCATCCGCTGTGGTGATGTTCAGCAGGCCGCTTTCATGCTGCCAGCTCAGTGCCGCTTTTAGCGGTTGCGGAAACCCGTCCAGGGCCAGCGCGCCCGCGATCTCGCCGTTAACCGGCAGGCCGTTAGCGTATTGCGGCAGTTCAAAATGACCTTTGAGGCTGAGCGGCTCGGGAAGCGCCGGATGGGTGATCGTCAATTGTCTGACCATCAGCTGCTGACCTTCCAGCGTGGCCTCAAGCTGTAAATTATCGCCCCGGTAATGCAGTTGCTGGCTGGCTTTATTGAGGGTCAAATCCAGGCCACCGGCATAGTCCTGCCAGGGCGAGATCGTCAGCTTATCAATGTGAATATCTGCGCCCGGCAGCATGGCCTGCCACTCTGCCAGCGTTTTCGGTGCGGTTGAGGCGGTTTGTGATTCGGGCAGCTGTTGCAGGCATTCGCTTTGCAACGTGACCTGTTGTGCGTTGAGCGTCCAGCGCGACTGTTGCCGGCCCAGCGCCGCGTTTTTGACGCTCGCCAGGCGACAGTCACCGGCTAAATAATGAAGAGATGGGAAAATGAGTTGCCCGTCATGCCAGCGTGGGCTGTTTTCCAGTTCGACGCGCGTGCCTGCAGGTAGCCAGAGGCCCACCAGACGCGGCAGCCACTGTGTAAGAGTCAGCAGTAATCCCAGCAGCAATAAAATCAGCGCCAGAATCGCGGCCAGGCGTCGACGGAAACTCCGTGGCATGAAAACAAGACTCCTTTTTTTTCAATATCCTGGGCGTAATGATGGCACGTAACACGCCGAAGGTGAAGGTTTGACCGGTAAGGTTAAAGAGGTGTCAGCAAAAAGTAAGAGAAAACGTTATCCTTGTTGCATCCCTTTTCCAGGAGCACCACGATGAAAATCGCCGTATACAGTACTAAACACTACGACCAGAAATATTTTGAACAGGTCAATAAACAGTATGGTTTCGATCTGGTCTTTTATGATTTTTTGCTGAGCGAAAGCACGGCCAAGACCGCCGTAGACTGTGATGCGGTTTGCCTTTTTGTGAATGACGACGGTAGCCGCCCGGTGCTGGAGGAACTGGCGGAATTGGGAGTGAAATTTATCGCCCTGCGCTGCGCCGGATTTAATAATGTCGATCTGAAAGCCGCGGCTGAACTGGGTCTGGAAGTGGTTCGCGTGCCCGCCTATTCCCCGGAAGCCGTCGCTGAACATGCCGTCGGCCTGATGATGACATTGAATCGCCGTATTCATCGCGCCTATCAACGCACCCGCGATGCGAATTTTTCGCTGGACGGCCTGACCGGTTTTAATATGCATAACAAAACCGCCGGCATTATTGGCACCGGCAAAATAGGCATAGCCACCCTGCGCATTTTAAAAGGATTTGGCATGCGTTTACTGGCCTTCGATCCCTATCCTTCGGAACAGGCGTTATCGCTGGGCGCGGAATATGTCGATCTGAAAACCCTGTTTGCCGAGTCGCATGTGATTACACTACATTGCCCGTTAACGCCGGAAAACCATCATCTGCTTAATGCTAACGCGTTTGCGCAGATGCGCGATGGCGTCATGATTATTAATACCAGTCGGGGTGGGTTAATTGATTCTCAGGCCGCCATTGATGCACTTAAGCAGCAAAAAATTGGCGCGTTAGGCATGGACGTTTATGAGAATGAGCGGGATTTGTTCTTTGAAGATAAATCGAATGATGTCATTCAGGATGATATTTTCCGCCGCCTGTCAGCCTGCCACAACGTGCTGTTCACAGGCCATCAGGCTTTTTTGACCGCTGAAGCTCTGACGGCGATTTCAGAAACCACGCTGGAAAACCTCAGCCAGCTTCATCGTGGCGAAGACTGTCCGAACCGGGTGACGGCCTGATAACGCAGGCCGGTCACAGCCGGCCTCCGCGTTTAGCGGGCGCAGTTACCGCCGAGCAATGCCTGCTCGCTGCAGCGGCGTCCGTTGACTAACTGACACATGCCGATGCGCGAGCCGTCCAGTTGATTTGAAAACGCCAGCGTTCCCCCTGCATTGGTACAACTGGCCTCCGCCATTGCAGACATAACCACACGTGGCTGAACGTGGGCGGCGGTGGCTTGTTGTGGCGGCTCGTTGTCATCGCTGTTACTGCTGCAGGCAGACAATAACAACGCGGCACCAGCCAGCAGAAAAGTCGCGGCTTTCATCAATCAGACTCCGGGAAGGTGAGTTAAAGGCTAAGCAAGAATATGTCAGCCCTGACACGGGGTCGAGAGAAGAAATAGCTTTTTACAAAAAATATTCTGACCTATTACAAGCAGAATTATCCTGTTATCACATAGTCACGTGGCGGAATATAGTTTAACCACGATGTCGAGCGGAGAAAAAGAATGTTAATGGATATGCTGATTCGTATCGCGCTGGCGGGCATTCTGGGCGGTCTGATTGGCCTGGAACGTCAGATGCGTGCCAAAGAAGCCGGATTACGCACTCATATTCTGGTGGGGATTGGCAGTGCGATGTTTATGCTGGTGTCTAAATATGGCTTTGCCGACATGTTGATGAAGGATCACGTTGCACTCGATCCCAGCCGCGTCGCGGCACAGGTTGTCAGCGGCATGGGTTTTCTGGGTGCCGGAACGATTCTGATCCAGAAACAGGTGGTTAAAGGCCTGACGACGGCAGCCGGGCTTTGGGTTACCGCCGCAATCGGCCTGGTCATCGGGAGCGGCATGTATGAAATCGGCATTTACGGCACCGTGCTGGCTCTGGTGGTGCTCGAGGTTTTCCGCCGTTTGAGTCATTTACTGATTGGTAAACACCATACGTTAATTGTTTATCTCAAGGCGAAAAGCGTGCCGCTGGTGCTGTTGGTCATGCAACGCGAAGGCATCCGCTATGGCAATATTTCGGTCATTAACCGGGACGAGGAAAGCGGTTTATGTGAATTAAGCGTTCAGGTTACCCTCTCCCGGAAATCCAGCGATGCGCATCTGTATGACAAAATCATGGAAGTAAAGGGCGTGCAGTCGCTGGAGATGATGTAGGACATGGATGCTGCGTTGTGCCGCTTCCGCACGATAAAAGCGTAGATGCTCTTGTCGGGCGGGATAAATCCCACCCGACAGTAGACATATCCTTACCCTCACCATGAGATCTTCATTTCTGCTTTCATTGCGGCTTATTGTCGGCGTGAATAACGCCTTTATCTGACCGTGTTTATTCTCTGCTTTTCATCTTATCTCTCTTGCCAGTGCAGTTGGCAAAAATAAGACGGAAGGCAAAATATCGTGGTCAGTCACCATCAGGTTTATGCTTAACGATAATTGATATTGGAAATTGCACGCGTAATCCGTACCATACGCGGCATACTTTGCCTGCTGACAATCTTCGGCGGGTGATAACCTGTCATAAAAGCAAATCAGGGGGCACGGCAACAGGCTCAAATGTGCCCCTTTGATTATTGAGAAGCGACGTAATGCTGCAAAATCAAGAAATTAACAAGAAAGAACAATACAACCTCAACAAGCTCCAGAAGCGTTTGCGTCGTCACGTAGGCGAGGCCATTGCCGATTTTAATATGATCGAAGAAGGCGACCGCATCATGGTTTGCCTGTCCGGTGGTAAAGACAGCTATACCATGCTGGAGATCCTGCGTAGCCTGCAGAAGAGCGCGCCGGTGAGTTTCAGTCTGGTGGCAGTCAATCTTGATCAGAAGCAACCCGGTTTTCCGGGGCATATCCTGCCGGAATATCTTGAGGCGCAAGGTGTTGAGTACAAAATTGTCGAGGAAGACACCTACTCTATCGTTAAAGAGAAGATTCCAGAGGGCAAAACCACCTGCTCGCTGTGCTCGCGTCTGCGTCGTGGCATTTTGTACCGCACAGCCACAGAGCTGGGCTGTACCAAAATTGCGCTGGGCCACCATCGCGATGACATCCTGCAAACGCTGTTTTTAAATATGTTCTACGGCGGCAAGATGAAAGGCATGCCACCGAAGCTGATGAGCGATGACGGGAAACACATTGTCATTCGTCCACTGGCCTACTGCCGCGAGAAAGATATCATTCGTTTCTCAGAAGCGCGTCAGTTCCCGATTATCCCGTGTAACCTGTGTGGTTCGCAGCCTAACCTGCAGCGTCAGGTGGTGGCAGATATGCTGCGCGACTGGGATAAACGCTATCCGGGCCGGATTGAAACCATGTTCAGCGCGATGCAGAACGTCGTGCCGTCACACATGGCCGACGTGAATCTGTTTGATTTCAAAGGCATTCAGCACGGGGATTCGGTGGTGGATGGCGGCGATCTCGCTTTCGATCGCGAAACCCTGCCGGTGAATCCGGTTGGCTGGCGCAGCGATGAAGACGATGCACCCGATGTCAGTGAACGCCTTGATGTTTTAGAGATTAAATAACGCTGCTGAATACATTAAAGGTAAAGGGCATGCGCGTAAACGCATGCCCTTTTTTTATACGTTGCGGTGAGGCGGCGGGTCCATTATCGGCGGAAACTCCGGATCCGGTGGCGGATCGGGTTGCGGCTGAGGAATGGGGGGCGGATCGGTTGGAATCGGCTCGCTGTTATGTATCGCCTTCATACCGTGCTCCTCTGTAGCGAATGAACATTAAGCTTAGGAAAGATTAGGCCTTTCAACCAGCAGGTAAAAAAAAGCCGGCAACAAGGCCGGCGTAGGTCGAATCAACTGTACTATGCAGTTATTCAAAAAAAGGAAGTAAGACAATATGGAGCGCAACGCCCATCGCTTGACGTTGCATTCACCTGCGGGAGAGAGTTTGCGTCAGTTGCCTCCGGCAGGTATTGATGTCGATCAGCTTTACTTCTGTTAAGCCCTCTGTCACTAAGGCAATTCACAGGCTTTGTCTGTCAAAGCCAACGCCGCTTACGTAAATACCCCGCCACGCCTAACGCCAGTATGACCAGTAAAATACAGAACACGCTGAAGCCGTAGCGCCATCCGCCGCCGGGAATGCCGCCCAGGTTGACACCAAACAGACCGGTTAAAAAGGTAGCGGGCAGAAAAATCATCGCCATCAGCGACATCGTATAGGTGCGGCGATTCATGGATTCGGCCATTACCGAGGCGACTTCATCGGCCAGCACGGCCGTTCTGGCTACGCCCGCGTCCAGATCGTCCAGGCCGCGCCCCAGCCGGTCGGCAATCTCCTGCATGCGGCGGCGCTCACTGTCGTCCATCCAGGGCAGTTTCTCACTGGCGAGCCGGGCAAAAACATCACGCTGTGGAGCCATGTAACGGCGCATCACAATCAGCTGTTTGCGCAGCAGGCCCAGTTCACCCCGCGGGGGAATGCGTTGGTCCAGTAAGGCATCTTCGAGTTCAATGATTTTGTCATGCAGATCTTCGATAAATTCGCTGGTGTGACCGGTTAACGCATCGCAGACCTCGACCAGCCAGCTGCCACAGTTGACCGGGCCGTTACCGTTTTCGAGATCCGTCAGCACTTCATCCACGGCAAACACTTTACGTCGCCGGGTGGACACAATGAGCTGATCGTTAATAAACACCCGCATTGCCACTAACTGGTCAGGGCGCGCATCGCTGTTATGGTTCACGCTGCGCAGGACAATCATAAAACCGTCCCCCAACCGGGACACGCGAGGCCGCATGCTTTCACCGGCCAGCGCATCACGCACGGCATCCGGGATCTGAGGCGTGGATTGCAGCCATTCAGCACTGCGGGGATGAGTATAATTGAGATGCAGCCAGCAGGGATGCTCATCGTGCAGCACCTGGGTTTCATCAATCGGTATCATGCCACCCTTCCCATCCAACTGGCAGGAAATGATGGCATCTGTTACCTGAAGCGATTTTCCTTTCACACCGTCCACACCGTTACCCCGCTATCAAAATCAATACGATACAGTCTAGCGTGGCGGTGTTGAGTTGCAATCCTGAGCCTGTGTACAAAGATGTCAGAAGGCGGCCCAAGGCAGGCCGCCTTAGATCAGTGTTTCTCAATCCACAGTTCACGGCTGTAGGCGACGTCTTCCGGGTTGGTGATCGGATAGCCTTTCACCCACGGCTTGATCAGGCGACCATTGGTGTACTGGTAAATGGGCGCGATGGGGGCCTGTTCCGCAATGATTTGTTCGGCCCGGTTGTAATCTGCATTGCGGGCCTGGTCACTGGTTTCCATGCTCGCCTTAGCGATCACGGCATCATATTCGGCATTTTTGAAGCGCGGAATATTACTGCTGTTGCCGGATGTCAGCAGAGTTAAAAAGGTCGACGGCTCATTGTAGTCCCCCACCCAGGAGGCGCGGATGACGTCAAAGCGTCCAGAGTTTCGGCTGTCGATATAGGTTTTCCACTCCTGATTTTCCAGCTTCACGTCCACGCCAAGATTCTTCTTCCACATGGATGCAACCGCAATGGCAATCTTCTGGTGGCTTTCAGACGTGTTATACAGCAGCGTCAGCTTCAGGGGTTTCGCCGGCCCGTATCCTGCCGCCGCCAGCAACGCTCTGGCCTGCGCGTCCATCTCTTGTTGATTATGCTGTTGCTGCAAGGCAGGCAGCGGTTTAAATCCGGCGGTCACATCTGGTGTAAAGTGCCAGGCCGGTTTTTCACCCGTGCCCAAGACGTTGTCCGCGATAACCTGGCGATCGATACTCCATGACAGCGCTTTGCGTACGCGCGCATCGGCCGTAGGGCCCTGCTGCGTATTAAACGCGTAATAGTAGGTTCCGAGTTGATCCGGCGTATAAACCTGCCCCGGCAGCGTCTTTTTCAGCAGGGCATACATGTTTTTAGGAAACGATTCGGTAATGTCCACATCGCCCGCGCGGTAGCGCTTGGTGGCGCTGGATTCTTCGTTGATGGGCAAAAAGGTCACTTTAGTTAACACGGCGTGCGCGTTATCCCAGTAGCGGGGATTACGCACCAGTACGATTTTTTCGTTAACCACTCGGCTGTCAAGTTGGTAAGCGCCGTTTCCGACCAGCTTGCCGGGCTGTGTCCACTGATCGCCCTCTTTCTCAATCACGCGTTGCGGGACGGGATAGAAAGCCACATTAGACACCATGGCCGGAAACCAGGGCACCGGGCGCGAGAGCGTCACTTTCAGGCGGTGTTTATCCAGCGCGGTGACGCCCAGTTTGTCCGGTGTTGTCGTCCCTTTAGTGATAGCGTCCGCCTCACTTAAACCACTGAGCGCGATAAAAGAGGCCTGAGACGAACTGGTTTTAGGATCCACTACGCGCTGCCAGCTGTAGACAAAATCCTGTGCAGTGACGGGCTCGCCATCAGACCAGCGTGCATTATTGCGCAGGGTGAAAATCCAGACTTTGTTATCACTGCTGCTCCAGCTTTGTGCCACGCCCGGCACAATTTTCCCGTGAGCATCCTGGCTGGTGAGCCCTTCGTAGAGATCGCGCATCACCTGGATTTCGGGCAGTCCCACGGCTTTAGCCGGGTCAAGTGACGCAGGCTCATCTTTGATGTGACGGACAATCTCTTGTTTTGCGGCGAGCTGCGCGCCTGCGGGCACCTCTGCGGCAAAAACGGGTAAGGTGGCGCTAAGCAGACTCAGGGCGGTTAGCGTTGGAGAAAAGCGAATAATCATGTTCACCCCTTTACGATAAAGAAGTGCTGCATCAGCGTCTCACTGAGTCAGCCTGTTACCGGCCACTTTATCGCAAATTGCTGATTGATAAATAGCTATTTTCCCCCGGCGGCTTTTCCGCTACTTTTAAGGAAACCCTCTGGAGAATGTCACTATGCCGTCAATGCATCCCCGCTCACAGCGCGGAAAACTGGCTATTTCCTGGCAGCAATACGGGCGTTCCGTTCTGGGTGCCCCGCTGCTCTGGTTTCCCGCCAATCAGACTGACAGCAACAGTGGACTGATTCTGGCTGGCACGCACGGTGATGAAAACGCCGCGATTGCGGCCCTTTCTGCGGCGCTGCGCACCCTGCCTGACGGCCTGCGCCGTCATCACGTTGTTCTGGCGGTCAATCCCGATGGCTGCCAGCTGGGGCTGCGGGCGAATGCTAATGGCGTTGACCTGAACCGTAACTTCCCGGCGGCTAACTGGCAGTCAGGTGAAACGGTGTACCGCTGGAACAGCGCGGCAGACGCGCGGGATGTGACGCTTTCGACAGGGGCACATCCCGCCTCAGAGCCGGAAACCCAGGCGTTATGCAGCCTGATTCATCAGCTAAAACCGGCCTGGGTGGTTTCCTGGCATGAGCCGCTGGCCTGTATCGACGATCCGCATCACGCCGAGGTCGGTGCCTGGCTGGCCGCGCAGACGGGTTTGCCGCGCGTCAGCAGCGTGGGCTATGTCACGCCCGGCTCCTTTGGCAGTTGGTGTCACGACCTGAGTCTGCCGTGCGTGACCGCAGAGATGCCCGTCATTGCGGTAGATGAGGCGACGGAAACGTGGCTGGAGGTGATGGTTAATCTGCTACGCTGGCAGCCGTGATTAATGCCCCGTTCTGTACCTTCAGGGCGGGCTCGACATCAACAGCCAGCCAGGTGGCACCATCCAAATCGGCAAAGCGCACCATAGGTACCAGCGGCAAGGCGGCGCGAATCGCCCGGGACGTACAGATCATGCAGCCCAACATCAGCGTAAAGCCCTGATCGCGCGCAGCCTGTGCCAGCGCCAGCGCTTCCGTCAGCCCACCGGCTTTATCAAGTTTGATATTCACCATGTCGTAGCGCCCATGCAGCGCGGGCAGGCTTTCCCGCGTGTGGCAACTTTCATCGGCACAGATGGGTAAAGGGTGAATAAAATTTGCCAGCGCCTCGTCTTCTCCAGCCGGTAACGGCTGTTCCAGCATAGCGATTTCCAGATCGGCTAACAGCTGGCAGCGTGCCGCCAGCCCTTCGGCGTGCCATGACTCATTCGCATCCACGATTAACGTGGCGTCGGGCACAGCCGCACGGATCGCCATCAGGCGCTCGGTGATAAAGTTGTTGTCCATTTTAATTTTGAGCAGCGTTGCGCCATGCTGCCACAGTGCCTGGGCACTGCTGGCCATCGCCTCTGGTGTATCAATGCTGACCGTTTGTGCGGTGACCACTGACGCGATCGGTGCAATGCCGACGACCTGTTCCAGCGTGCGGTGCTGCTGCCGGGCGGCCAGATCCCACAGCGCGCAGTCAATGGCATTTCGGGCGGCCCCTGCGGGCAACAGCGTTTGCAGTGCCTCGCGGGTCAGGCCCTGCTGAAGCTGGGGCATCACCGTCGCGATGTGCTCCAGCACCAGCGCTTCGCTTTCGCCATAGCGCGTATAAGGCGTGGCTTCTCCCGTGCCTTTTACTCCGTTTTCTTCAATTTCCACCACCACGACTTTGGCTTCAGTGCGGCTGCCGCGCGCGATGACAAACGGCGTATGCAACGGCCAGGCTTCGGGATAACATTTTACCGTCCTCATTAGCGCTCCTTGTTATCAGCGATTCATCACTGTCATTTAAATTCAGGCAACAATTACACTCGTAAACCCTTAAAATTTATGTCATAAACAAAGGCTATATCTGTACTGATGCCCTATTTTTTTGTCAGATAACATCATTAGAAGGAATTCGTATGTCTCAGACTGTTCACTTTCAGGGCAACCCGGTAGCGGTTGCTGGCCAGTTTCCGCAGCCCGGCGATAGCGCTAAACCTTTTACGCTGGTGGCCAAAAACCTCGCGAATGTCTCACTCTCTGAGTATGCAGGAAAACGCAAGATTCTGAATATTTTTCCCAGCGTCGATACTGGCGTGTGTGCGTCTTCGGTACGTAAATTTAACCAACTGGCGGGCGAACTGAATAATACCGTGGTGTTATGCATTTCAGCCGATCTGCCGTTTGCTCAGTCGCGCTTCTGCGGCGCAGATAACCTGAATAACGTGGTCACGCTGTCCACGCTGCGCGGTGGCGAGTTCAAACAGGATTACGGGGTGGAAATTGCTGACGGTGCCCTGCAGGGCCTGACCGCGCGTGCCGTCATCGTGCTGGATGAGCATGACAACGTGCTGTACAGCCAGCTGGTGAATGAGATCACCACCGAGCCGGATTATGATGCTGCGCTTGCCGCACTGAAATAAGACGGGACACAGCGGATAAGCGCCCGCTTATCTGCTGTGTTGTTATTCGCCGTCGCTGTCCCCGCGTTTCTGCCCTAACCCGTATTCCCGCAACTTATTGGCAATCGCCGTGTGCGAAACGCCAAGCCGTTTTGCCAGTTTTCGCGTACTGGGATAAGAAAGATACAAACGCGTGAGGATGGAACGTTCAAAGCGGCTGGTAATCTGATCCAGCGTCCCTTCCATCGCCTCTTCTCCCAGCGACACATCAAGCGCCTGTTCCGGCAGTACGATGTCCTGAGGGCGCAATTCGTGGCCTTCTAGCTGGGTCAGCGCCCGATACAGCGCGTTTTTCAACTGGCGCACATTGCCCGGCCAGTTGTAACGCACCAGAAACGCGTTGAGCTGCGAAGAAAGGCGTGGTTGGGGAATCCCCTGTTCATCGGCAAAACGCGCCACAAACATTTCCGTCAGCGGCATGATGTCCTGCACACGCTCGCGCAGCGGCGGCAGGTTAAGCGTCAGGACGTTAAGGCGATAGAACAAGTCTTCCCGGAACTCGCCACGCTGCACCAGTTCGAATAAATTCTTCTGCGTGGCGCAAATGACGCGCACGTTGACATGCACTTCATGCTCTTCCCCGACGCGACGGAAGGTGCCGTCATTCAGGAAGCGCAGCAGCTTGGTCTGCATCGTGGGCGACATTTCGCCAATTTCATCCAGCAGCACCGAGCCGCCATTGGCCTGTTCGAAAAAGCCCTTTTTGCCTTCCAGCGCATTGGGATACGCGCCCGCCGCGTGACCAAACAGCTCACTTTCCGCCACATCATCGGGAAGTGAAGCGCAGTTAAGTGCCAGAAACGGCATTTTTCCACGCGCACTGCGTAAATGGCAGGCACGGGCCAGCATATCTTTACCGGTGCCGGTATCACCAATAATCAGTAATGGCGCATCATGCATTGCCAGTTTACGTGCCTGCTCCACCACCTGACGCATTTTGGGCGTCACGGCGACGATATGATCGAACTCCGTTTCGTCCGTCACCACGAGGTTTTGTAACTGGCGCCCCATCCTGGCGGTGGACTTCAGCATTACCATCGCACCTACCAGCTGATCCTGCTGTTCGCTGTCGGCAGACAGATAGATGGGATGGGCTTCCATCAGAAAATCGCGCCCTTCAATGACCACATGCTGCGCCTGCGCCTGGACACGTTCGCTTTCCAGCCAGCGGCCAAAATTAAAACCGTTGATCAGGTGGTCGGCATTCACATTGCGGATCTTGTTCTCATCCAGATTAAACAGGTTTTGCGCGGCCGGGTTGGCCAGTTCTACCTTGCTTCTGAGATCAACAGAAAAAACCGGCTCGGGCATGGCTACCAGCAAGGCGCTCAGTACCCGATGCTCCCGCTCTGAAGGCATATAGGGCACCGTGCGAACATCCGTTACGCCCGGCGTGCGACGGATTTCTGCCATCAGGTTACTAAACTGCTCAAACTCAAGCGTGGAGAAATTAAGATAGATGCGGCCTGATGAGGCCACTTCGATGCCGCGAAGATCGATTCCGCGCGCCACCAAAAGATCCAGTAATTCGCGCGCCAGGCCGATTCGGTCCTGACAAAACACTTCTAAACGCATTGCGTGGGCCTTATCCGTTTATTATCCGGCGATAATACGCTAAACCCCTACGCCGCAGAAAGGGGGCTGTCAGGAAAAGTTGACAGCCTTTATGCAAGCGCGTTTTTTTTTAAACGGCAGGCTGCGGCGATGGCGGGAGAGCCCTGACGGTGACATTCGCTCAACGTTGTCAGGAGATAAAGCACAGAAGGCACAGCATCTGCACTCACGTTTCAGTGCACAACCGTTACTGGCGTTTCTCTCCGCCCCTCTGCAGCGCTTCTTTTATCTGGCCTATCAATTCACGACGGTAGTCGCCCAGGCGGGGTTTGTCGTTTTCCAGCCAGGGTAACGGCCGACACAGCTCCATGGCTTTAATGCCAAGACGCGCGGTCAGCAGGCCTGCGCCAATGCCCTGCGCGGCACGGGCGGACAGGCGCGCCGCGATATCCTGCGACATCCAGTCCATGCCCACTTCACGCACCAGCTCAGACGCGCCGGCAAATGCCATATTCAGCAGCACCAGCCGGAACAGGCGCAGTCGGCTGAAGTAGCCCAGTTCAATACCGTAAATAGCGGCAATACGGTTGACCAGCCTGATATTGCGCCAGGCAATAAAGGCCATATCGACCAGCGCCAACGGACTCACCGCAATCATCAGGGCGGATTCTGCGGCATGACGACTGATTTCCCGCCGGGCCTGGCGATCGAGCACCGGCTGCACCAGTTGGGCATACAACCGCACGGTTTCACCGTCATTATGGGTTTCATGGAGCGAAGCATGCCAGCGTTGTAACGCAGGATGCGCCTGATCGAGTTCGGCCTGGCGAGCCAGTTTTTCGCAAAAATCCCGCCCTTTACCCACGCTGTGGCTGTTAAGCAGTTCCCGACCCAGATCGCGCTCTTCTGCACGCTGACGCAGCTGATACAGTCGTCGCCACTCGCGGGTTAACGCGCCGACACCCGCGGCCACGATCAGTCCCCCGGCCATCCCGCTGCCCAGCGCAAACCAGTCGTGCGCCAGCCAGGCGTTGTGGCTCCACTGCACGCCCTGCGCCACGATGCTGATCCCAAACAGGCCCAGCCCGGCACCGACCATGTTGCGCCACAAACTGCGTTTGGGTTTCAGAGCCGCTTCGACGGCGCGCTCCCCTGCGCTTTCCTCTTCCACCACCGTCTCGCTTTCTGCAACGGCTAAAAACGCGTCCCGGGCCTCCGCGTCGAAGGTTTGCGCCGGACGCAACACGTCATTCGGCTTGTCGTTCAGCGGCGTGGCAAAATCAATACGCGGCTTTAACGGATCGCTCATCGCAATTTATCTCCCAGTAAAAACTCCAGTGCCGCATCCATGCGGATGTGCGGCAGAGGACGATCTATATCCAGTTGCTGTGGGCGAAACTGCTCAAACTGAAAACCCTGTTGTTGCCAGAACGCCGCCCCCGGCAGGCGCGGGGGAACTTCACCCGGATAGACCGTCAGTGCCTCGCCATCCGCTAAGCGGTGCCCGCGCAACGCGGGGATTTTTTCACCCTGATGATCAACCTGTCCACTCTGGGTCGCCTGTACCGAAGCCAGACCAATACAGTCCATGCTGATACCTTCAAACGCGGCATTTTGCCAGGCATCCTGCACCAGTTGCTGTAACAGGGACACCATATTGCCGTGCTGGTCGTGAGTAATGTGATCGGCTTTGGTGGCGGCGAACAGCAGCTTATCGATCACCGGCGAAAAGAGACGGCGAAACAGCGTGCGCTGACCGTAGTGAAAACTCTGCATAAGCTGCGTGAGGGCTAACCGCATATCGTTAAAGGCCTGCGGGCCGCTGTTGAGCGGTTGCAGGCAGTCCACCAGCACAATCTGGCGGTCAAAGCGCACAAAATGGTTTTTATAGAATCCTTTAACAACATGCTGGCAGTAGTAATGAAACCGCTGTTGCAGCATGGCGAAATTGCTGCCTTTGTCCGCCTGCGCCAGTTTCGCCGCCTGGGCATCGTCAGCGGTAGGCCACGGAAAAAACTGTAGTGCGGGCGCGCCCGCCATATCGCCGGGCAGCACGAAGCGGCCTGGCTGGATAAAGTGTAATCCTTCGGCTTTGCAGCGATGCAGGTAGTCAGTCCAGGCCTCGGCAATGTCGGCTAAACGGTTCTCGTCAGCCGGTGCCAGCGGATCGAGGCGCTGACACAGGTCGCGCCAGGGTTGCGCCCACAGGGCGCGATCGCCCTGCAACAAGCCGTTCATCTGGCGTGACCAGGTCAGGTAATCCTGTGCAAGCATTGGCAGATCAAGCAACCATTCGCCGGGGTAATCAACGATTTCAAGATAGAGCGTGGCGGTCTCTTTCAGATGACGCAGCAGTGAGTCATGCGGACGGTAACGTAACGCCAGGCGCATTTCGCTGACGCCACGCGTGGGCGTGGGCCAGGCAGGCGGTGAACCGTAAAGCTGCGCCAGCCCTTCGTCATAGGTGAAACGGGCCGTGCCCATGTCACGTTGCGGCACGCGTTTCACCCCTAACAGGCGTTCATCACGCACAACGGAAAACAGCGGCAAACGAGCGCCGCTGTGGACAGAAAGAAGTTGGTTGACCAGCGAGGTGATAAAAGCTGTTTTACCACTGCGGCTGAGACCGGTGACCGCCAGGCGAAGGTGGCGGTCGACGCCGCGATTCATTAATGCTATCAGTTCAGTTTGCAGTCTTTTCATCGTTTTCCCTGATGAAGCGCGACGCTACCCGGTTCATCACGCGTTTCAATAGCGGCTCAAGCGCCAGGCCAAGCAAAATGCGCAGTGGACGGCGCGCGACCGATTTGACGGCCCAGCCGGTCACACCGGCAGGCCCGTAAGTAACAGCATTGATAATGATGAATCTGGCGGCTGACTTCAATGCAGGTGTGGCACGATGGCGAAACGTTGCTGCGCGCGAAACGGTCATGAATACCTCCCGGTCATCAGCAGACGGGCCGGTCTGGCCCGTAGCAGACGATAATTAAATCTGACGGAAACGACTGCGCACACTAAACGTTTCAGAGGTGACGTAACGTTCTATATCGCGAACATTACGCTCATCCTGTTGCAGTGCGGTTTCCAGTTGGTCAAGCAGTTCGCTGGCTGTGGGCTGAGCTTCACCGTTGTCCACGCCAGCAGGTTTTACGTCCAGCACAAAACCCAGCGCAAAGTAGGCGATCACGGTAAACACAAACAGCCCAAAGAACAGCGATAACACCACAATGATACGCAGCAGCCGCACCGGCACATCCAGATACTCAGCCAGCCCGGCACAGACGCCCATCAGCTTTCCTTCGTCAGGCTTACGCCATAATTTACGGCCTCTTATCATGGCTGCCTCCAGTTAGGATGTTCTGCATCCAGGATCGCTTCTAACGCATCAATGCGTTCGCGCATGCGCTGAGCATCCCGGGTCACCTGTTGCAGACGCTGCATCTGACTCTGTGACAGCTCCGCTCCGCCGCTGCGCTTGTTACTGTAGTGTAACCACAGCCAGACGGGGGCCACGAACAGCACAAATATTGTAAGAGGTATCGCCAAAAATAGTGCGCTCATTGACTCTCCTTAATCCTTTCCTACTGTCAGCGGCGGTTTATTCGCTGCGGTTCATTTTGGCTTTCAGCGCATTCAGTTGCTGACTGATTTCGTCATCGGCTTTCAGCTCAGTAAACTGCTGATCCAGGGTTTTAGGTTTACCAAAACCGTGGCTCTCCGCTTCCGCTTCCATATGATCGATTCGGCGTTCAAACGATTCGAAACGCGCCATGGCTTCATCAATTTTACCACTGTCCAGCTGACGGCGGACATCACGGGATGACGAGGCGGCCTGATGGCGCAGCGTCAACGCCTGCTGGCGCGCGCGGGTTTCGCTCAGTTTTTTCTCCAGCTCAGCAATCTCACCTTTCATGCGCGTCAGCGTTTCGTCAACCTGTTCGACTTCGCGTTTGAGCGAGGCGATCAGATCGGTCAGCTTCTGTTTTTCGATAAGCGCAGAACGGGCCAGATCTTCTTTATCTTTGCGAATCGCCAGTTCTGCTTTTTCCTGCCATTCAGCCTGCTGCAGCTCAGCCTGCTCGATACGGCGTGACAGCTGTTTCTTTTCGGCCAGCGCGCGGGCTGACGTCGAACGCACCTCGACCAGCGTATCTTCCATCTCCTGAATCATCAGGCGCACCAGTTTCTGCGGATCCTCTGCGCGTTCCAGCAGTGAATTGATGTTGGCATTAACGATGTCAGCGAAACGAGAAAAAATACCCATAATGATGCTCCTCTTGATGGTCATAGTTTTAGCTTGCTGGTGAGGACTAATTCAAGATGCGTGCCAATTTTTATCTTATTGATTTTAATTACGATAATAAGCTGGCAGTTTTTTTTGCCTGACCTAATATAGTTAAATTGATTAATCAGTGGCGAAATTCATCATGTCTGTGAACAACGACAATTTGCTGGGCGAATCAAATAACTTTCTGGAAGTGCTGGAGCAGGTGTCAAAGCTCGCGCCGCTGGAGAAGCCTGTGCTGGTGGTGGGCGAACGCGGGACAGGTAAGGAGCTGATTGCCAGCCGTCTGCACTACCTTTCTGACCGCTGGCAGGGCCCTTTTGTCTCTCTTAACTGTGCGGCGCTGAACGAGAATCTGCTTGATTCTGAGCTTTTTGGCCATGAGGCAGGTGCCTTTACCGGTGCGCAAAAACGTCATCTGGGCCGCTTTGAGCGCGCGGATGGCGGCACCTTGTTTCTTGATGAACTGGCGACAGCCCCCATGCTGGTTCAGGAAAAACTGTTGCGGGTAATTGAATACGGCCAACTGGAACGCGTGGGCGGAAACCACGTTTTTCAGGTTAATGTGCGCCTGATCTGCGCCACCAATGAAGATTTACCCGCGCTGGCCGAAGCCGGTAAGTTTCGGGCCGATCTGCTGGATCGCCTGGCCTTTGATGTGGTGCAGTTGCCGCCGCTTCGGGAGCGCCGCAGCGACATTCTGGTCATGGCTGATCATTTTGCCATTCAGATGTGTCGGGAGCTCAAACTGCCGTTGTTTCCCGGCTTTACGCCCCGCGCACAGCAAACCTTGCTTGAGCATCACTGGCCGGGCAACGTGCGCGAGCTGAAAAACGTGGTTGAACGATCCGTCTATCGCCATAACACCAGCGATACCGCGCTGGATGAAATCATCATTAACCCGTTTGCCCGCCGCAGTGAAGCCGCAGACAGGGCCGCCTCCTTGCCTGCTACCGAGTCGCCAACCGCCCTGCCTTCACTTCCGCTTGATCTGCGCCAGTGGCAGAACCAGCAGGAACGTGACGTGGTGGAAATCAGCCTGCAACAGGCAAAGTATAATCAGCGCCGCGCGGCCAGCTTACTGGGCGTCACCTATCATCAACTCCGTGCCATCATGAAAAAACACGGTATTCAGGCGCGCGACGGACAACATTAGCGGGCTTTTATATACGTACAGAAGCTGACAACGTGCCGGAGCATGCTGTAATGCATTCAGGCGGGTAAAAAAAGGGCCCGCCGAAGCGGGCAACTGGAAGCAATGTGAGCAATGTCGTGCTCTTCTTCGGTAGAGCCCCGTCGAAGTGCAACTGAATAATAATCATTCCTGTTTGCATCTGTAAAGTGTTATTGAGAATTTTTCTCATCTCCACACCAACGCTGCGCCTTTTTGCGCGGGTCGTTTACACCTGCTGTACGAATCGTCGGCAATCGATGACGCAGAGTTGGGACCACGCGCGCTTTGCGATACACTTTGCCCAATGCCCGAGAATCGTTGAGTTCTATGTTAAAACTAATGCCTTCGCTGTTGCTGAGTCTCAGCGTGTTGAGCGCGCCTGTGTGGTCCGCGCCCGCACCTGCCACAGATATTCGTCAAAGCGGCTTTGTCTATTGCGTCAACGGGACGCTAAATACGTTTAACCCGCAGATGGCCAGTAGTGGTTTAACGGTGGACACACTGGCGGCGCAGCTCTATGACCGCCTGCTTGATGTCGATCCTTATACCTATCGTTTACAGGCTGACCTGGCCGACAGCTGGGAGGTGCGTGATAACGGCGCGACCTATCGCTTTCACTTGCGTCACGGTGTGCAGTTTCAGCACACCTCAAACTTTACGCCTACCCGCACGATGAATGCCGACGATGTGGTCTTTAGCTTTGCGCGCATGTTTGACCGTAAACATCCCTGGCATGACGTTAATGGCGGCTATTATCCCTATTTCGACAGCCTGCAGTTCGCTGACGCCGTGCAGAGCGTGAAAAAGATCGATAACTATACGGTCGAAATTCGCCTGAACAGCCCTGATGCGTCGTTTCTCTGGCACATGGCAACCCACTATGCGCCCATCCTCTCGAAGGAATACGCAGACAGCCTGGACAAAACAGGTCATCAGGAAACGCTGGATCGGTTACCTGTGGGCACCGGCCCGTTTCAGCTGAGTGAATACCGCAGTGGGCAATATATTCGCCTGGCCCGCAATCCCTACTACTGGAAAGGCGTACCGCGCCTGCAACAGGTGGTGATTGATCTTGGCGCGGGCGGCACCGGCCGGTTATCGAAACTGCTGACCGGTGAGTGCGATGTGCTGGCCTATCCTGCCGCCAGCCAGATTTCCATTCTGCGCGACGATCCCCGGCTACGTATGACGTTGCGGCCCGGTATGAACATCGCCTATCTGGCCTTCAACACGCGAAAACCCCCGCTCGACAGACCGGAAGTGCGTCACGCGCTGGCGCTGGCCATTAATAATGAACGCCTGATGGAGTCGATTTATTACGGCACGGCAGAAACTGCGGCCTCGATTTTGCCGCGTGCCTCCTGGGCTTACGATACGGATGCCAGCATCACCGCCTACGATCCGAAAAAGGCCAGGGCTGCGCTGGAAGCGGCGGGCGTGACCGATCTTCACCTGCGTCTGGTGGTGCCTGCCGCCTCGCAGTCCTGGAACCCCGCGCCGTTGAAAACGGCAGAGCTGATTCAGGCCGATCTGGCACAAATTGGCGTTAACGTCACTATCGTGCCGGTTGAAGGCCGTTTTCAGGAAGCACAGTTGATGGCGATGAACCACGAGCTGACCCTGGCAGGCTGGGCAACCGACAGTAACGATCCTGACAGTTTCTTTCGTCCCCTGCTGAGCTGCGCGGCGATTGCCTCACAGACCAACTATGCGCACTGGTGCTCGCCTGCGTTTGACAGCACGCTGAAAAATGCTCTGCTGTCGCAACAGCTGTCCGGACGCATTGAGAGCTATGATAAAGCCCAGCAAATTTTAGCTCAGGAACTGCCCGTCCTGCCGCTGGCTTCATCCTTGCGCCTGCAAGCCTACCGGCATGATATTAAAGGCCTGGTACTGAGTCCGTTTGGTAACGCTTCCTTTGCTGGCGTTTATCGTGATGAGCGGGAGGATCGATAAGTGATCATTTATATTTTGCGTCGGCTGGTGTTACTGGTGATTACGCTGTTTTTTCTCTCGCTGGTGAGTTTCAGCCTGAGCTACTTCACACCGAATGCCCCGCTCGAAGGCGCCTCACTGTTCGATGCCTGGTGGTTTTGGTTTAAAGGCATGCTGCAACTGGATTTTGGCGTATCCAGCACCAATGGTCAGGAAATTGGCCTGCAACTGCGCGAGGTCTTTCCGGCCACCATGGAGCTGTGCCTGATGGCCTTTACGCTTGCCTTAATCGTCGGCATTCCGCTGGGGATTTGTGCGGGTGCCCTGCGTCATAAATGGCAGGACAAAGTTATCAGCGCGTTTGCCTTGCTGGGATTTTCGATCCCGGTCTTCTGGCTCGCCCTGCTGTTTACCCTGTTTTTCTCGTTAACGCTGGGCTGGCTGCCGGTTTCGGGTCGCTATGATCTGCTCTATCCGGTCCAGAACATAACCGGTTTTGCTTTAATCGATGCCTGGCTCAGCCCTTCACCGTGGCGGCATGAAATGATGATCAGCGTGCTGATGCACCTGATTTTACCGGTGACCGTGCTGGCGATGGCCCCGACCACTGAGATTGTGCGTTTACTGCGCATCAGCACCAGCGATGTCGTCGATAAAAACTATGTTAAAGCTGCGGCGACCCGCGGGCTCTCGCGCTTTACCGTTATTCGCCGTCATGTGCTGCATAACGCCCTTCCGCCTGTCATTCCGCGCCTGGGTTTACAGTTCTCCAGCATGTTAACGCTGGCGATGATTACGGAGATGGTTTTTAACTGGCCTGGTCTGGGGCGCTGGCTGATTAACGCCATCCGTCAGCAGGACTATGCGGCCATCTCAGCAGGCGTAATGGTGACCGGTGGACTGGTGATTGTGGTGAATGTGCTCGCTGACATCGTCGGCGCGGCGCTGAATCCGCTGAAACATAAGGAATGGTATGCCGTCCGATAACATCTACGCCGAAAAACGCCTGCCCAGTGCGTTTCGCCAGAGCTGGCACCATTTTTATGGCGATATGCCGGCGATGATTGGCCTGTACGGCTTTGGCGCGCTGCTGCTACTGTGTCTGTTCGGCCATTTTCTGGCCCCTTACAACATCGACCAGCAATTTCTGGGTTATCAACTGCTACCGCCCTCCTGGTCGCGCTACGGTGAGGTTTCCTTTTTTCTCGGGACGGACGATCTGGGGCGTGATTTACTGAGCCGCCTGCTGAACGGCGTGGCCCCCACGGTTGGATCGGCCATTCTCGTCACGCTGTTTGCCACCTTCTGGGCGCTGGTGCTGGGGATTGTGGCGGGCATGACGCACGGTGTGCGTTCTGCGGTGCTGAATCATGTCCTGGATACGCTGCTGTCCATTCCCTCACTCTTGCTGGCCATTATCGTAGTGGCGTTTCTGGGGCCGCGCCTGGAGCACGCATTACTGGCCGTGTGGCTGGCGCTGATGCCGCGCCTGGTGCGCGAAATCTACAGCGCCGTTCATGACGAACTGGAAAAAGAGTATGTGATTGCGGCTCGCCTGGATGGCGCCACCAGCATCAATATTTTGTGGCACGCCATTTTGCCTAACGTTTTGCCTATGCTGATCAGTGAAATTACGCGCGCGCTGTCGATGGCTATTCTCGATATCGCCGCACTGGGTTTTCTTGACCTCGGCGCGCAGTTGCCCTCGCCTGAGTGGGGCGCGATGCTGGGTGATTCGCTGGAGCTGGTGTATGTTGCGCCCTGGACTGTCATGCTTCCCGGTGCCGCGCTGATGGTCAGCGTGTTAATGGTTAATCTGCTCGGTGACGGCATTCGTCGGGCCGTCGAGGCAGGAGTGGAATAATGCCGTTACTGGATATTCGTAATCTGACGATTGAATTTATGACCGCTGACGGGCCGGTCAAAGCGGTAGACCGCATCAATTTATCACTGACTGAGGGCGAAATTCGCGGTCTGGTGGGTGAGTCGGGCTCGGGCAAAAGTCTGGTTGCCAAGGCGATTTGTGGCGTGACCAACGACAACTGGCGCGTCACCGCAGACCGTATGGTCTTTGATGACGTGGATTTGCTGCGTTTGTCGCCGCGTGAGCGTCGCCGCATCGTAGGTCACAATGTGTCGATGATTTTCCAGGAACCGCAGTCCTGTCTTGATCCCTCGGAAAGTGTCGGCCGTCAGTTGATGCAGGCGATTCCGCGCTGGACGTACAAAGGACCGTGGATGAAGCGCTTTTGGTTCTGGCGAAAAAACCGCGCCATCGAGCTGCTGCACCGCGTCGGTATTAAAGATCACAAAGACATCATGCGCAGCTTTCCCTACGAACTCACCGAGGGCGAGTGTCAGAAAGTGATGATTGCCATCGCACTGGCGAATCAGCCGCGCCTGCTGATTGCCGACGAGCCGACCAACGCTATGGAGCCGACGACGCAGGCGCAGATCTTTCGCCTGTTGAGCCGTCTGAATCAGAACAACAACACCACGATTCTGCTAATCAGCCATGACCTGCGTACCCTGAGTCACTGGGCTGACAGGATCAACGTTATGTACTGCGGACAAACCGTGGAAACGGCGCAGAGTGAAGACCTGATGACCACGCCGCACCATCCGTATACCCAGGCGCTGATTCGTGCGATGCCAGACTTTGGCCGCCCGCTTCCTCACAAGAGCCGCCTGAATACCTTATCAGGCGCGATTCCATCGCTCGAAAGCCTGCCCATTGGCTGCCGTCTTGGACCGCGCTGCCCGTATGCACAGCGTAAATGTGTGGAAACGCCACGGCTGACGGGCTCCCGTTCGCATCTCTATGCCTGCCATTTTCCGCTCAACGTGGAGGGCCAATAGCATGGAAACGCTACTGGAAGTGCGCAATCTGAGCAAAACGTTTCGTTATCGCACCGGTCTGTTTCGCCGTCAGCATGTCGAGGCGGTGAAGTCCGTGAGCTTCACGCTGCGGGAGAAGCAGACGCTGGCGATCATCGGCGAAAATGGCTCCGGCAAATCAACGCTGGCAAAAATGCTCAGCGGCACCGTTGCCCCAACGGAGGGGGAAATCATTATTGACGATCATGCGCTGAGCTTTGGGGATTATGGCTACCGTAGCCAGCGCATCCGTATGATTTTCCAGGATCCTTCTACGTCGCTTAATCCCCGGCAGCGCGTCAGTCAGATTCTGGAGCTGCCGCTGCGCCTGAATACCGATCTTGACGCCGAGGCGCGCGAGAAACGCATCATTGGCACGCTGCGTCAGGTGGGATTACTGCGCGACCATGCCGGTTATTATCCGCATATGCTGGCACCAGGCCAAAAACAGCGTCTGGGCCTGGCGCGGGCATTAATTCTGCAACCCAAAGTGATTATTGCTGATGAAGCGCTAGCCTCACTGGATATGACCATGCGCTCACAGTTGGTCAACCTGATGCTGGAGCTGCAGGAAAAACACGGCATCGCCTACATCTACGTGACGCAACATTTAGGGATGATGAAGCATATCAGCGACAAAGTGTTGGTCATGCATCAGGGCGAAGTCGTGGAACGCGGCGGGACGGCCGACGTGCTGGCTTCTCCGCTGCATGATCTGACCAAACGTCTGATCAACAGCCATTTCGGCGAAGCGTTAACGGCCGAAGCGTGGCGACGCGAGCGTTGATTTTTCGGGGTTTTGTGGAAAACTGTGCGCAGTTTTCCTGATTTAAGGCAGACGTGCTAGAATCCGCACGTCGATTAACGTCGGTCGTCTATTATTTAAACAACGCGACCGCCAACTACCATGACCATAAGGATTACAGCTATGGGTTTTCTTTCCGGTAAGCGCATTCTGATTACTGGTGTTGCCAGTAAACTTTCCATCGCCTACGGTATTGCACAGGCGATGCACAAACAGGGCGCAGAACTGGCTTTCACCTACCAAAACGACAAACTGAAAGGTCGTGTGGAAGAGTTCGCCAAAGATTTGGGTTCTGACATCGTACTGCCATGTGATGTTGCAGAAGATGAAAGCATCCAGTCCCTGTTCGCTGAGCTGGCAAAAACCTGGCCGAAATTTGACGGTTTCGTTCACTCAATTGGTTTTGCCCCAGGCGACCAGCTGGATGGCGATTACGTGAATGCCGTAACCCGCGAAGGTTTCAAAATTGCGCACGACATCAGTGCCTACAGCTTTGTTGCCATGGCTAAAGAGTGCCGTGCGATGCTGAACCCCAACTCAGCGCTGCTGACGCTGTCCTACCTGGGTGCAGAGCGCGCTATCCCTAACTACAACGTAATGGGCCTGGCAAAAGCGTCTCTGGAAGCAAACGTACGTTACATGGCCAATGCCATGGGACCAGAAGGTGTGCGTGTGAACGCCGTTTCTGCCGGTCCAATCCGTACGCTGGCGGCTTCAGGCATCAAAGATTTCCGTAAGATGCTGGCTCACTGTGAAGCGGTAACCCCGATTCGCCGTACCGTGACCATCGAAGACGTCGGTAACTCTGCGGCCTTCCTGTGTTCCGATCTGGCGGGTGGTATCACCGGCGAGATCGTTCACGTCGACGGCGGTTTCAGCATCGCCGCGATGAACGAACTGGAACTGAAATAAGTTTCCTCATGGGCGAGCGCTGCTCGCCCTGTCCTTCCCCGCCTGCGCCCTCGTTATTCCTTATTGCTATTAATTATCACCGATCGGTCTTTTGCCGTGCCCTGCCCGTGGGCGAGGATAAGTCAGCCCTGCGGCCTGCGACCGGTTCACTGACTCTGTCCCGCATGTGCCGCATCAGATTTTGCAAAAGGACTGATGATGCAACAACGCCGCTATACTGGCCAGGATCACTGGTTTTACGAGAGCCAGACCTGTCCGCGTACCGTTCCGGCTGCCCCGCTTTTTCCTGAAGCAGCGCATATCGACGATCGGTTCTTGTTGGGGTTAGCGCAGGAAACCTCTTCTGTTCAGCCGTTGTTGCAGGCCGGACAACCCGCCATTCAGATTGCTCATGAGATTGTTGACCTGCTGTTTCCCGACCAGGTTGACGTTACGCTGACCCATACGCTGACGCTTTACGATCGGTTAAGCAGCGCGCTGACCGTGGCGCAGGTTACGGGCATTCAGCGGCTCTGCAATCACTACTCTGCAAGACTCAATCCTCTGCCTGGCCCTGACTCGTCGCGCGAGAGCAATAACCGCCTGACACAAATTACCCAGTACGCCCGACTGCTGGCCATGCAACCCACTCTGATTACTGCCGACAGTGTGCGCGCCCTTCACGCCGCAGGTCTGAGCGAAGCCGATATTGTCACGCTTAATCAGTTGGTCGGCTTTGTCTGTTACCAGGCACGCGTGATCGCCGGTATTCATGCTCTGCTGAACATGCCGGTACGCTGGATCCCCGGCATGTCACCTGCACCGGATGCGCCAGCCACCGATGCCCCCGGCGTCTGGCAGCCGGTCCTGAAACCGCTTGAGCCCCGCTATGCCAGCGAGGCGCAGCATAAGGCCGTGGCGCAATGCCAGACATCGTCTGCGCCAGAGGACGCCCTCTGGTTGCTGGCGCACGCACCGGCGTTATTAGAGCATTGGTACAGGTTGAATCATCAGGAGGAGACGGTCTTCACCGCCCGGGTTGAGGCTACCGCGGCCAGCCTGCTGGGAAATCGCTGGCGTCCACCGTCGTTAACGCCCTGTAGCGGCCAGGCTGGCACCGTTGATAATGCTAACCTGACCGACGCTGACCGGGCGGTCAGCGCGTTAACCGCCCTGCTGACCCGTCAGCCAGAACGTTTTTGCGCCGCCGATCTCCAGCCATTGCAAGGATCCGGCTGGTCCGTTGCCGATCAGTTCGCGCTTATCCAGGCCATCGCGCGGGCAAACTGGAACAGCCGTTTATTTTATGCCTGTGGTGAGGCGCGCTAAAGATCCAGATGACTGCGCGCTTCGTCATAGAAGTGCTGTGCCAGCGGCGTTGCCCGACCCGGTTCAGCGACCACCAGGGCCGCCTGGCGCGCCATCTTTGGCATGATCACAGGTCGCTGTTCCAGTCCGTGTAAAGACGCGGGCAGCAGATGACCGCGTGGCGAAACCAGTACGCCCAGCCCGACCTGCGTACACTGGAGCAGTTGCATAATGGAGGCGCTTTCTACCACCACGCGCGGCATCAGCGACATCTCCCGCAGCGCCATATCCAGATAGCGACGAAAATAGCGCGTGGGTTCAGCCAGACACAGCGGCTGACGGGCCAGCGTTGGCAGATCCAGGCTTTCAACCTCGCCTAAGTGCTGAAAATGTCCGGGATGAAACACCGCTTCAACGCCACGGTCCGCCAGCAACGCGGCCTGAAAATGCAGTTCACGCAGCGTCGCCATTTCAAAAAAACCAATCCCGACATCGACCGTATGACTGTTCAGCGCCTCCAGCAGCTGGTCGGCGCTCAGGACGGCAATACGGTAATCGAGTTGTGGATAGCGCACCTGAACCGCTTTGAGCAGCTGGGCCAGCGACACGCTGCACTGCGGTACCACACCCAGCCGCAATGTGCCGTTAACGCCGTGTTTCAGTGACTCGACTTCCAGCTTCAGCCCTTGATAAACGGAGACGATTTCCCGCGCCCAGGCCAGTACCCGATCCCCTTCTGGCGTGAATCCGGCAAAGTTATTGCTGCGGTTGATCAGGGATAACCCCAGTTCGCGTTCCAGATTTTTTAACCGCATTGATAAGGTAGGCTGGCTGACAAAACTCGCCTCAGCGGCACGGCCAAAATGGCGTTCGCGTTCGAGGTTGCAGAGGTAGATGAGTTGCTTAATGTCGATTTTTTGTGCCCGCCATAACGTCGCTCAGTTGAACGTCTATTATGTGCCGAGGGTGCAACAGAATGCCAGTCAGTGTGCGTTCAGGACTCCGGTACAGGCAGAGTGCAGTAATGCAGCCCGAGTGTCCGGCTGACAGGAGATACATTTGGGGGCGAGACGAAAGGCGTAATGGGCGCGCAACAGGCCGGACTCTTTCAGGTCAGGCTGGCAGAATTATTATTTTTTATGGTGTTTTCCCTGGTGTTGTCCGTTGTTACTTCGTTGGATAAGGCCAGGCGTGATCAATGCCCGTTGACGACAGTACGCCCGTCGCCAGTAAATAGATCACGACAAGTGTGAAAACAACAATTGCCGATATTTCAACAACTTTAACTAACCTGTTTTTCGCCATAAATAACCCCCTGTTAATTGCGTGTATTGCACTTTCCACCTCTTACCATAGAGTGTTACCGGTAAAATTCAAGCACAGATCACAAAATGAAACATAAAGCATTGCTTATATTTCTGTGTTAATCGTGAACGTGAGGGGAACGGATAAAAACGGAGCTTAGAACGGAACGGAATGCCGTAATATGTCAGACAGGGAGGGCGCACCTGCTGCGCCCAGTGAGGCCGCCGTCAGCCGACGCCAAGCGTCGACTTCACTTCCTGCGCAATCTTTTCGACCTGAGGACCGTAAATCACCTGAACATCCTGCTCACTGACGCGATTCACGCCATTCGCGCCTGTACTCATCAGGGTGTGATCCACCACCTCTTTCATATCTTTTACCCGCACCCGTAAGCGCGTAAAGCAGCAATCGATGTCCTCTATATTGGCAGCCCCACCCAATCCACTGATAATGACCTGAGTGCGTTCACTGCCATCAACGACCTGCGGTTTTTCCTCCTCGGTTTCCCGTCCCGGTGTTTCGACATTCATGCGGGTAATGACAAAACGGAACCCGTAGTAATAGATCGGTGCGTAGATCACGCCAAGCACCAGCGTCCACCACCAGTGGGTTTTACTGCCACCCAGCACACCGAAAACAACCAGGTCGATAATGCCGCCCTGCACGTTGCCAATCATCAGATGCAGCATTGACATCAACATAAATGAAAGGCCGGTCAAAAACGCATGCAACACATAAAGCACGGGCGACACAAAAATAAAGCAGAACTCCAGGGGTTCGGTGATCCCGGTGGTAAAGGAGGTCAGCGCGCCGGCCAGCACCAGCGCTTTCACGCGTTGTTTATGCTCCGGACGTGCGGTGTGATAGATCGCCAGTGCTGCAGCAGGCAGCCCGAACATCATCACCGGTATTTTTCCCTGCGCCAGGAACTGGGTAGCCGTTCGCAGCGTGGCATCTGGGATGAGGCCAGGATGTGTCAGCGAGGCATTGAAAATATTCAATGCGCCGACAAGGGTCTGTCCGTCCACAACCGCCATACCGCCAATCGGCGTAAAGCGGACCGTTTCATTGAGAATATGGTGCAGCCCGGTGGGAATCAGCAGGCGTTCAGCCGCCCCCAGCAGAAATGCACCGTACTGACCACTGTGGCCAATCATCTGCCCCACCCAGGCGATGCCCTCTCCAAGAGTTGGCCAGATCAGCGCCAGCAATACACCCACCAGCGGCAGAACCACGACGGTGACAATGGGCACAAAACGTCGGCCGCCAAAGAAGCTGATCGCTGTAGGAAGTTGCTGCGTATAAAAACGATTGTGCAACATTACGGTGAGCAGGCCGGCCACCACGCCGCCCAGCACGCTCATGTTGTAGGTAAAAATCCCCAGCATCTGGATATATTCCGCCGAGGTCATCATGGCGGTCGTTTGATCCAGTCCCGCCTGTTGCAGCGCCTGAGGCGTCGTGGTGGCCGCCGTTATGCCTTTTGCGGCCAGCGTCGCATTAATCCCCACGTTCATGGCGATATAGCCAATCACCGCCGCAAAGGCGGCGGTCGGTTTCTCGGCTTTTGCCAGACCAATCGCACTGGCGACGGCAAAGAACAGGGGCAGATTGGCAAACAGCGCCCCTGCGACTTTGCGAATAAAACCGATAATGAGCTGCGCCACCTGCATTTGCGCAAAGGCTTCCCCCGTCACTGCGGGATTCTGCATGGCTGCGGCCAGCCCCAGAAAAATACCGGCTGCCGCGATCACCGAAATAGGCATCATCAACGCCTTGCCAAATGCATGAATCTGGCTGGTCAGGTGTTTCATGGTTTCGCGCCTTTTTGTGTCATAAACAGCAAGTATTAGCGCGATGTGCCGATAACACCTGATACGGAGAAGTTATGAAAGGGTAAAATATGAACAGCATCACAGTTGTTGTGCCGTCACGATAAACGCGACCTATCGCACCATTAAGTCAATCAATTAGACAAGCTATGTCGTCGAACGCACACTAATCTTCACTATCAGGATATATCCTTGCAACATTCGTCCAACAAAAAAATAAGCCTGCACCTATGATGAAATTTAAGCGCCAAATTAAACCATACCGCGCCGCCGCGGGTGGCTGGGGTTCACTGGAAGCCACGACACGTTTTGTTTTCGACAGTAAAGCTGCCCTGAAAAACCTGCGCAATCTCATGCGCATGAACAAGGCGCGTGGCTTTGACTGTCCGGGCTGTGCCTGGGGCGATGACAATAAAAGTACTTTCAGCTTTTGTGAAAACGGAGCGAAAGCGGTAACCTGGGAAGCGACACGCCGCGTTGTGGATGCCGACTTCTTTGCGAAACACAGCGTGACCACGCTCTATGCTCAAAGCGATTATTTTCTGGAGTATCAGGGCCGCCTGACGCATCCCCTGCGCTACAACCGTGAAACCGATCACTACGAGCCCATCAGTTGGGATGACGCCTATGCGCTTATCGCGCAGCACATCAAAGCGATGGACAATCCAGACCAGATGGAGCTTTACACCTCAGGTCGCGCCAGTAATGAAGCGTCATGGCTTTATCAGCTGTTTGGCCGCATGCTGGGCACCAATAACTTCCCTGACTGCTCGAACATGTGTCACGAAGCCAGCGGTGCGGGACTGAAGCGCAGCATTGGCGTGGGTAAAGGCACGATTCGTCTGGATGATTTTGACCACGCGGATGCGATTTTTGTTTTTGGACAGAATCCGGGCACTAACCATCCACGCATGTTGCACAGCCTGCGTCACGCTGCCGATCACGGTGCAAAAATTGTGACCTTTAATACGCTGCGCGAACGCGGTCTGGAACGGTTCGCCGATCCGCAGAAGCCGCTGGAAATTGTGACCTCGAAAGCCGGTACCATCAGCTCGGCCTATTATCAGCCGCACCTGGGTGGCGATATGGCCGCGGTGCGCGGCATGGTTAAAGCCCTGCTGGAAACGCATCGCGCGCGCATTGCGGCAGGCGAAAGCGGCCTGTTCGATCAGGCGTTCCTGAATGCCAAAACGCACGGCGTTGAAGCCTACTTTGACGCCGTGGATAACACCGACTGGATGCAGATTGTGGCGCAGTCCGGCCTGACTGAAGCGCAGATCCGTGAAGCGGCCGCGATTTACCAGAGCGCCGATCGGGTCATCTGTACCTGGGCGATGGGTATCACTCAGCACAAACATTCCGTCGATACCGTGCGCGAAATTACTAACCTGCAGCTGCTGTTTGGCCAGTTAGGTAAAAAAGGTGCGGGTCTGTGCCCTGTTCGTGGCCACAGTAATGTGCAGGGTAACCGCACCATGGGCATTGATGAGAAACCGGCAAAACCGTTCCTGGATGCGCTGGGTCAGCACTTCAATTTTGAACCACCGCGTGCGGCAGGTCATAACACCGTTGAAGCACTGAATGCCATGCTGCGTGACGAAATCAAAGTGCTTATCGCGCTGGGTGGCAACCTGGCGGCGGCGGCACCGGATTCACCGCGCACCGAAGAAGCGCTGTCACGTTGTGGCCTGACCGTGCATATCAGTACCAAACTGAACCGCAGCCATCTGGTTCCCGGTCATGAGGGCCTGATTCTGCCTACGCTGGGCCGCACCGAGCGCGATTTGCAGGCGACGGGCAATCAGTATATTACCGTGGAAGATTCCTTCAGCATGGTGCACGCGTCTGAAGGCGTGGGTATTCCGCTGGCGGATACACAACGTTCAGAAACGTCGATTGTCGCCAGCATTGCGCATGCGGTACTGGGCGATGAAAAGGTGAAGTGGCTGGATCTGGCGGCGGACTACAACCTGATTCGCGATCACATCGCAGCCACGATTCCTGGCTTTGCCGACTTTAACAGCAAATGCGATCAGCCTGGTGGATTCTATCTGGGTAATGCCGCCGCCGAACTGCGCTTCAACACGCCGACCGGTAAGGCCGAGTTCAGCCCTGCCGCGCTGCCTGACTCGCTGTTTCCGCAGTTGGATCAGGAGGTGCCCTTCACGCTGCAAACCCTGCGTTCGCACGATCAGTACAACACGACGATTTACGGCCTTGATGACCGCTATCGCGGCGTTTACGGTCAGCGTGAAGTCGTCTTTATCAACCCGGACGATATGGCGGCATTAGGCTTCAGCGAAGGCCAGAATGTTGACATTGAAACCCTGTGGAATGACGGCGTAACACGTCGCGTGAGCGGCTTTAAGCTGGTGCCTTACAACATCCCGCGTGGCAACCTGGCGGCCTATTATCCAGAAACCAACCCGCTGGTTCCGCTGAACAGCTATGGTGATATTAGCGGTACGCCAACCTCGAAATCGGTGCCGGTTAAGCTGGAATTGTCGCAGGCAACGGTCACCCAACGCATTGCCTGATTCAGGCTTTGCTCCAGGCAAAAAGCCGGTTCGTCCGGCTTTTTGCCTTGCCGCGGGACCGCGATTCGCGTAAAACTGTCAGCCGCTATTAGGCCACGAAACGTAAAAATCATGTTCCAGGATAATCCGCTGCTTGCGCAGCTTAAAGAGAAGCTCCATTCACAAACGCCGCGTGCAGAAGGCGTTGTAAAAGGCACCGAAAAGGGATTCGGCTTTCTGGAAGTCGATGCACAAAAAAGTTATTTCATCCCGCCCCCGCAGATGAAGAAAGTGATGCACGGCGACCGTATTATTGCCGTCATCCACACCGATAAAGATCGTGAAAGCGCAGAGCCAGAAACGCTGGTCGAGCCTTTCCTGAGCCGTTTTGTAGGCCGTGTGCAGAAAAAAGACGATCGTCTTTCTATCGTGCCCGATCATCCCCTGCTGAAAGAGGCCATTCAATGCCGTCCGGTACGTGGGCTGACCCACGATTTCCAACAGGGCGACTGGGCCGTCGCGGAAATGCGACGTCATCCGTTAAAGGGTGACCGCGGCTTTTATGCCGAACTGACCGAATTTATTGTCAGCGCAGACGACCACCTTGCGCCGTGGTGGGTGACACTGTCACGTCACAATCTGGAGCGCCAGGCACCTGAAATGGGTTTTGGCGAGATGCTGGACGAAAACCTGCAGCGTGAAGACCTGACCGCGCTGGATTTCGTGACCATCGACAGCGCCAGCACAGAAGATATGGACGATGCGCTCTATGTTGAGGCGCTGGAAGACAATGCCCTGCGCCTGACGGTCGCCATTGCCGATCCGACCGCTTACGTGGCTGAAGGCAGCGAGCTGGATAAGCTGGCCGCGCAACGTGCGTTCACCAACTACCTGCCGGGCTTTAATATCCCGATGCTGCCGCGCGAGCTTTCCGATGATGTCTGCTCCCTGCGCCCTGATGTGCGTCGCCCGGTACTGGCCTGTCGCGTCACCGTGGCGCAGGATGGCAGCCTGTCTGATGTGCACTTCTTCGCGGCCTGGATCGAATCGAAAGCCAAACTGGTTTACGACGAGGTTTCTGACTGGCTGGAGAACAGCGGCGAGTGGCAGCCGCAGAATGACGCGATTGCGAATCAGATCCGCCTGCTGCATCAATTGTGTCTGTCTCGCGGCGAATGGCGCCAGGCCCACGCGCTGGTGTTTAAAGATCGCCCGGATTACCGCTTCCTGTTGGGCGAGAAAGGCGAAGTGCTGGATATCGTCGCTGAACCGCGTCGCATTGCCAACCGAATCGTTGAAGAAGCCATGATTCTGGCCAACATCTGTGCGGCCGAGGTGCTGCGCGATAAGCTGGGCTTTGGGATCTATAACGTCCATGCAGGCTTCGATACTGCCAACTCCGAGCAGGCCGCCGCCGTGCTGGCGACACATGGGATTACGGCAGATCCTTCAGCGATTACCACGCTGGACGGTTTCCGTGTGCTGCGCCGGGAGCTGGATGCCCAGCCGACCCAGTTCCTGGACAGCCGTATTCGTCGTTTCCAGACGTATGCGGAAATCACCACCGAACCTGGTCCGCACTTCGGTCTGGGCCTGGAAGCCTATGCGACCTGGACCTCACCGATTCGTAAATTTGGCGACATGATCAACCATCGCCTGCTGAAAGCCATCGTGCGTGGTGAGTCGATCGCCCGGCCCGATGACGCTGTCACGGTCACCATGAGCGAGCGCCGCCGTCTTAACCGCATGGCCGAGCGTGACGTGGGCGACTGGCTTTATGCACGTTACCTGTCACCTTTTGCGGCGACAGATCGTAAATTCAGCGCGGAAATTATCGATATTTCCCGTGGTGGCATGCGTGTGCGTTTGCTGGAGAATGGCGCAGTGGCGTTTATCCCTGCTCCGTTCCTGCACTCTGTTCGTGACGAACTGGTGTGCAGCCAGGAAAGCGGCACAGTGCAGATCAAAGGTGAAGTGGTTTACCGCGTGACCGATGTGATCGACGTGACCATCGCCGAAGTGCGTATGGAAACCCGCAGCGTCGTCGCTCGCCCCGCAGCCTGAGTATTATCCAGCGGGACAGGATAGCCTGTCCCGCTCATTCCTGACGTACCGCTTCCGCACACGCTAAATTTGCACTGCGCTTCACAGTTCTCTCCTTATTAACTTTCACTTACATTCCATTACATTAACGTTAGCTCGTTGTATTCGATCGCCTTCCATTCGGTCTCTACAAGGAGTGAGTTATGAAGAACGTCAAAACCGGCGTGATCTGGTTAGCGGTGGCGTTAACTGGCGCGGGCGCGTTCGCGATGCTGGCGCTTAATCGCGGCGAACACGTCAACGCAGTCTGGCTGGTGGTTGCCGCAGTCGCCTGTTACAGCATTGCCTATCGTTTTTACAGCCTCTTTATCGCCCGCAACATTTTCGAACTCGACGATCGTCGCCTGACGCCTGCTGAACGTCTCAGCGACGGTCTGGACTACGTCCCCACCAACAAATGGGTGCTGTTTGGTCACCATTTTGCCGCTATCGCCGGTGCGGGCCCGTTGGTCGGTCCGATTCTGGCCGCGCAGATGGGCTTTTTACCTGGCACGATCTGGATTCTGGTCGGCGTGATGCTGGCCGGTGCGGTTCAGGATTTCCTGGTGCTGTTTATCTCGACCCGACGCGATGGCCGTTCACTGGGCGAAATGGCCCGTCAGGAGCTGGGGGCCTTCGCTGGCGTCATCACTATGCTGGGTGCGCTGGGCGTGATGATTATTATCCTTTCCGCGCTGGCGCTGGTGGTGGTGAAGGCACTGGCGAACAGCCCCTGGGGCCTGTTTACCATTGCCGCAACGATCCCTATCGCGCTGTTTATGGGCATCTACATGCGCTTTCTGCGCCCCGGTAAAATTGCTGAAGTCTCACTGATTGGTTTTGTGCTGATGATGGCGGCCATTATTTACGGTGGCGATGTCGCACAACATCCCTACTGGGGGCCGTTCTTTACCCTGAAAGGCACGTCACTGACCTGGGTGCTGGTCATTTATGGTTTTATCGCATCGGTATTACCGGTGTGGCTGCTGTTAGCACCGAGGGACTACCTCTCGACCTTTCTGAAAATTGGCGTCATCGTTGGTCTGGCTGTAGGTATCGTGTTCGCCATGCCAGAGATGAAGATGCCCGCCGTGACCCGCTTCATTGACGGCACCGGCCCGGTCTTCTCAGGGGCTCTGTTCCCGTTCCTGTTTATCACTATTGCCTGCGGGGCGATTTCCGGCTTTCATGCGCTGGTTTCCAGCGGAACCACGCCAAAACTCGTGGAGCGGGAAAGCCACATTCGCTTTATTGGCTACGGCGCGATGTTGATGGAGTCGTTTGTCGCCATAATGGCGCTGATTTGCGCCTCAGTGCTGGACCCTGGCGTGTATTTTGCGATGAATGCCCCGGCGGCGCTGATTGGCACCACCGTTGAAAATGCCGCCCAGGTGATCAACGGCTGGGGCTTTGTTGTTACACCGGAGATGTTAAGTGGAATTGCACGGGATGTAGGGGAAGCCTCCATTCTGTCCCGTGCTGGCGGCGCCCCGACGTTCGCCGTCGGTATGGCCCATATCATTACCGAGGTGGTTAACAGTCGCGCCATGATGGCCTTCTGGTATCACTTTGCCATTCTGTTTGAAGCCCTGTTTATTCTGACTGCCGTCGATGCCGGTACGCGTGCCTGTCGGTTTATGGTGCAGGACCTGGTGGGCACCGTGGTGCCGTCGATAGCCAATAACCGCTCCTGGCTGGGTAACCTTGCGGGTACGACCGTTGCGGTGGCAGGCTGGGGATTCTTTGTGTATCAGGGCGTGATTGATCCGCTGGGCGGCATTAATACGCTGTGGCCATTGTTTGGCATCGGTAACCAGATGCTGGCCTCCATGGCGCTGATTCTGGGTACCGTGGTGCTGTTTAAAATGAAGAAGCAGCGTTATGCGTGGGTGACCATTCTGCCAACGATCTGGCTGTTTATTACCTCAATGACCGCGGGATGGCAGAAGATTTTCCACGAAAAACCGTCCATCGGCTTTCTGGCGCAGGCCAATAAATTCCGTAAAGGTCTGGATGAAGGCGTGATTATCGCACCGGCGAAAACCGTCGCCGATATGCACACCATCGTTTTCAGTAACCAGATTAACGCGGCCCTGTGCGGGTTCTTTATGCTGGTCGCCGTCACCATGCTCATTGCGGCTTTTTTTGTGATTCGTCGTGCCCTGCGCAGTGAGGTACCTACCACGCATGAGTCCGCGACCACGTTGCGGAAGGAGATTCGCCATGTCTGACAGCATTCATCGTGTAACACGGCCAACAGGGACGTGGCAAATTGTGCGCTGCGAATTACGCTATGCTCCCGTCCGCCCTGGCTTTTGCTGGCGGGCATTCTGGCAGGGGCTACAGCAAAGCTTTCGTCTGATGGTGGGCGTTCAGGACTACCAAAAATACCTGCAGCACATGCGGCAGCAGCATCCAGACCTGCCGCCGATGAGCGAGCGTGACTTTCATCGTTATTGTCTGGACGCCCGCTTTCCCAGTCAGGCTGGAAAACTGGGTAAATGTCCGTGCTGAACCGCCTGCCGGCCCCGCTTCGGCGGGGTTTTTTGTTCCTGTTTTTTCTGGAAAGTAAAATAAATACACTTTCATCTTGTGCTGACATCAGTAGATGAATACTGTTGCTAAAATAATGAGATAACGTCAGCTATGGACTTCCCGGAGGGAGTGATCATGACCGATGAACAAGGGCAATCATTGTTGTATACCTTGTTTGGTACAACCAGCCCTCATTGGCGGTTAAGCGCGGACAGCGATGCGCTGCTTTTTGCCTTAGATGAATCATCGAATACGAGTGTTGCTGTGCCGCTGACGCCTGGCCAGTGCAGTTTACTGCGAGCTATGCCAGTGATTACTTCCAGTATCAACCTGACGTTAACAATCCATGGTGAGCAGGTGGCCATGCATTTTGTCGGACGGCGCATCAATCAGTCCGTCTGGGCCGGTACCGCATCCGCCTGGGGCGATACATCGGCGGTCGCACGCGATCTGACGCTGGGGCTGTCCTTTGCGGAACAGGTGGTTTCAGAGGCCAATTCCGTTATCGTCATTCTTGACCAGCGGGGAAATATTCAGCGCTTTAACCGACTCAGCGAAGAGTACACCGGCTTGTATGAGCAGGATGTGATTGGCCGGAATGTTTTTCAGCTTTTTATGACCAAGCAGGAGGCGGCAGCGTCACGTCGCAACATTGCGGGCTTCTTCCGTGATGGTAACTCTTATGAAGTCGAACGCTGGATCAAAACGATGAAGGGACAGCGACTCTTTCTGTTTCGTAATAAGTTTGTTCACAGCGGCAGCGGAAAAAATGAAATTTTCCTCATCTGTTCCGGAACGGATATTACCGAAGAACGTCGCGCTCAGGAGCGACTGCGTGTCATGGCCAATACGGATGGTATTACCGGCCTGCCCAACCGTCACGCGATACATCAGCAAATCAGTCAGGCGTTGGAGCGGGCGGAAGGCAGTGAAACCGGTGTGGTCTATCTGGACCTGGATAATTTCAAAAAAGTGAATGACGCTTATGGCCATATGTTTGGCGATCAACTGCTGCAGGCGGTGTCGCTGGCTATTCTGAGTTGTCTGAGTAAGAACCAGACGCTGGGACGCCTTGGCGGTGATGAGTTTGTGGTGCTGGCCGAACAGACCAGCCTGGCGGCGCTGGAAGCGATGGCGACGCGCATTCTGGATCGGTTACGTCAGCCCTTCCGCATTGGCCTTATCGAAGTTTACAGCGGCTGCTCCATCGGCATTGCCATCGCGCCGCTGCATGGGGAAGATCGTGAATGCCTGATCCGCAATGCCGATACGGCGATGTATCACGCCAAAGAGAACAATCGCGGTAAATATTGCGTTTTTGCTGAAGAGATGAACCGGCGGGTATTTGAATATCTGTGGCTTGATACCAATCTTCGCAAAGCGCTGGAGCAGGACCATTTACTGGTGCACTACCAACCCAAAGTGGACACGGACGGAAAAGTACGCAGTGCCGAAGCGTTGGTGCGCTGGCATTCACCCGAGCGCGGACTGGTCTCGCCTGCTGACTTTATTCCCTATGCTGAAGATTCAGGACTGATTGTGCCGCTGGGGCGCTGGGTAATGCTCAATGTGTTGAAACAGATTATCGCGTGGCGCCAGCAGGATATTCATCTGCGCGTGGCCGTCAACGTCTCCGCGCGCCAGTTAATGGATCAGTCGATCTACAGCGATCTGAAGCAGGCGCTGACTGACGCCGGTTTAACGGAAAGCCCGATCGATATCGAACTCACGGAGAGCTGTCTGATTGAGAACGAAGCGGAAGCGCTGAAGTTAATGCACAAGTTCCAGGAGCTGGGTGCCCAGGTCCATCTGGATGATTTTGGTACCGGTTATTCCTCGTTATCACAGCTGGCACGAGTGCCTATTAACGCCATTAAGCTGGATCAAAGTTTTATCCGCAATGTGAATAAACGCCCTGTCTCCCAGTCGCTGGTGCGCGCGATTGTTGCGGTTGCCAAGGCGCTGGATTTACAGGTTATTGCCGAAGGCATAGAAACCGCCGATGAAGAGGCCTTCGTGCTGAAGAATGGCGTCGATGGTCGACAAGGCTATTTCTACGCAAAACCAATGCCCGCCGAACAGTTTGGGCATTGGCTGGCTCAGCATCCTGCCCGCAAGTAAACGCTTAAGTCCCTAACCCGCTTTACGCAGTGATGCGGTGTGGCGGTTTTGTAACTGGACTAAACGCTCCATATAGGCGATATCTTTTGCTTCAAGCGAAAAGGCGTAATCGACCCAGTCTTCCGTGATGTCCATTAACTCGGCGCGGGAAAGCTGCAATACGCGCTGGCGCGCCTTCAGCATAGCGCGCACTCCATTGAGTTTGGGCCGCAAGGTATCAATGAACGTCCGGGTGGCACGGTAGCTGTCGCCTGGCTGAAACACTTTGTCAACCAGTCCCCGCGTTTCGTACCACTCTGCGCTGTGGGATTCGCCTTCGATGATCAGCTCCTCCGCCAGCTTCATGCCCGAACGCCGGGCGACTAATGAATAGCCGCCCATACCCGGAAACAGGTTAAACGCAATCTCCGGAAAACCCATACGGGCGTTGTTTTGCGCCAGGATAAAGTGATGCGCCAGCGCTGCCTCAAAACCGCCGCCCAGTGCACTGCCCTCAATCATTGCCAGCGTCACGGCTCCGGTGTCAAAGCCACGCGCGGCAGAATGAATGCAGTCAACACAGGCGCGTGCATAGGCACGCAACGCTTCCCGGCGATTATTACGGATACACTCCACAAAGAAGCGCAAATCACCACCGGCATTAAACATTTGTGGCACTAACGAGCCGGTGACCCAGAAGTCGATGGGTAAGCCAGAACGCTGGGCCGCGTAACTGAGATTCATGATCTCTTCAATCAGTTCATGATTAAAGCTGGGGCGCGGTTGGGCGCGTAACATCATCCACATGGTACGTCTCCCTTCTTCGTAATAAGCCACTAACTGCGTGGTTTGTCCGGCTTCGGAAAACAGTCTGCATGTGGGTTGGTTAATCACGGTCATTGTCTCATCCTCTGTTATTTTGATGCGCTAATTGCGCCACATCAGCCTAATCCAGAGTGAGGCCAGACCAAATGAGAGATTGATTTACAAGATAAATTCCAGAGTGATCCCTGATGCACGACATTTAATTGATTAGTATGATTTCTTGATAGCACGCGACTCGCTGGCAGAACAGCGCCAACCGATAACGGGCACTGAAGAGACTTTCACGCCACGTAAGCCGTGCGTAACGCGCAAATCAGGACGCAGACCAGGCTGCGCCCTCAACCTTATTTCTGGCCGTACCAGGCATTTTCACCATGCTTGCGCAAGTAATGCAGATCGAGCAGGGTTTGCTGGATGGGGGGAAGACCGGCCGTCAGCTGCTGACTGAACAATCCCATATACGCCACCTCTTCCAGCACCACCGCGCTGTGCACCGCCGCATGGGCATCTTTGCCCCACGCGAAGGGGCCATGTGAATTCACCAGCACGGCGGGAATCGCAGTGGGAGAAAGGCCACGCTGCGCAAAGGTTTCAATAATCACTTCACCCGTATTCCACTCGTATTGCTGTTGAATCTCCTCGTCACGCATGGCGCGGGTACAGGGAATTTCACCGTAGAAGTCGTCCGCGTGTGTGGTTCCCCAGGCCGGAATGGCACGACCGGCCTGCGCCCAGATGGTGGCGTGGCGTGAGTGCGTATGGACAATTCCACCTACTTCGGGCCAGGCCAGATAAAGCGCCCGGTGCGTAGCCGTGTCAGAGGAAGGACGTTTTGTGCCTTCGATAACCTCTCCGCTCGCCAGATCCACCACTACCATGTCATCCACTTTCATTACATCGTAACTGACGCCGGAAGGCTTAATCACCAGCAAACCCTGCTCACGATCGAGGGCGCTGACATTGCCCCAGGTGAAGGTAACAAGGTTATGTTTAGGAAGATCGAGATTGGCTTCCAGAACCTGTTGTTTCAGATGTTCCAGCATTTTTTTCTCCTGCTGAATAAGGTCTTAACATTTTGCGGAGCAGGCAGAAAAAACGTTATGGAGCAAATGGCTAAAAAGCAGCGGAAAATAGCTGTGAATGGAAAATTGTGCTGAGAATTAAGAATTATCCCTCTTCGGAAAACCTTCAAAATGAATAGAATTCTGTCAGGCGTCGGGCAGGTCCACCTGCTACTGGTGCTTTTCAGCCGCTACAAACAGATCGTCCATGGTGTCCGCGTTTTTATACTAAAAGGATGCGGTAATAATGCGGCACAGGCGGCCTGAAAAAATTTCAAAGCTATACTTAGTGTGTTGCCTCTGCAAACACAATAAAGGAGAAGTTTATGACAATTACAATGAAAAAATTGACCGTTGCGGTCTTAGCGACCACCCTGGTTGTGGCGTTAAGCGGCTGTTCTAACTGGTCTAAGCGTGACCGCAATACTGCGATTGGTGCAGGTGCGGGTGCCATTGGTGGTTCAGTACTGACCAACGGCAGCGCGCTGGGTACAGTCGGCGGCGCCGCAGTAGGTGGCATTATCGGTCATCAGATTCACTAAGAACCGCAATTAAAATAATTAACGGCTACGCAGCGCATCTACACCATAAGCCGGGCTACACAAGTCGCCCGGTTTTTTATTTAACCGCCCGCCAGTTTTACTTTCATACCTTTGGCTTCCAGCAGGCTTTTAAGTAAATCACGTTTGTCGCCCTGAATTTCAATCACACCGTCTTTCACCGATCCGCCGCAACCGCATTTCTTTTTTAGCTCGGCAGCCAGCAGATTCAGTGCACCGTCATCCATGTCCACACCAGTTATCAGGCAAACGCCCTTGCCTTTCCGGCCGCTGGTCTGGCGCTGGATACGGACAATGCCGTCCCCTTTAGGACGTTCCACTTTCTGTTCGGGTTGCACAATGCGGCCTGAATCTGTGGAATATACAAGTGGGTTGTCACGACTCATTTTACCGCCTCCAGATCATTGATTATGGCTTTCAGCGTCGCCGCCGGGTTAGCAGACTGTGTAACCGGGCGGCCAATGACCATATAATCCACCCCGGCGAGCTTCGCCTGCTGCGGCGTCATTACGCGACGCTGATCGCCGGCGTCGCTGCCTGCTGGCCGGATGCCTGGCGTGACCAGCGTGAAGTCCCTGCCAATGACCTGTTTAAATCGGGCGGCTTCGTGGGCGGAACAAACCACACCATCCAGGCCACATTCGTGGGTCAGCTTTGCCAGGCGCTCGGCCTGCTCTGCCGGAGAAAGCGTGATACCCAGACCCAGCAAGTCATCTGCATTCATACTGGTCAGGACGGTGACGGCAATCAGTAACGGCGCTTGCTGCCCAAAAGGCACTAACGCTTCACGGGCGGCGTTCATCATACGCGCACCGCCGCTGGCGTGCACATTCACCATCCAGACACCAAGATCGGCGGCGGCGGCGACAGCATGGGCCGTTGTATTGGGGATATCATGGAATTTCAGGTCGAGGAAGATTTCAAAGCCGCGTTGTTGCAGCGTTTTGACCAACTGAGGGCCAAATAAGGTGAACATTTCTTTGCCCACTTTCAGGCGACAGCTACCTGGCTCTATCTGATCAACAAAATGCAGCGCGCTGTTTAAATCGTGGTAATCAAGCGCCACTAACACGGGTGAAGTCGGGGATAAGGCCATGCTATTTCCTCTGCGGTAGGCACCTGCTGGCGCGTTAGACAAACGGCACGCATTCTACCTGCCCGCATTTCCCATCACAATCCCTGTTATCCTGCGAGGCGATATTCGCACGGTGCTGATGCAGGCTGGTGAAGAGGCTCTTTATAGTATGTTGTAACTAAATTAGGCACCAGAAAGACAGGCAACAGTGCGCATCGCGTGCGCAGTTATTGCCCGTCGAGTCCCCGAATCGGTTTGACCGATGACCAGGTGCGGCAGGAAGGACAATGCCAGTAAAGCGCATGGGCAGTAAACCCACATTTCTGGCAACGGTAGCGCGGCTTGGTCCGGATTTGTTCGCCGACCAGGTCGCGCAGGACCATCAGACTCTCTTTGGCGCGACCGTCTTCCGCCTCATGCAGGTGAAACTCCATCAGGCGATGAAATACGCGCATATTGGGATGACGCTGTAACTGATGATTAATGTAATTTTGTGCGGCTTCCGCGCCCTGCTCTTGCTCCAGAATCGCGGAAAGATAAAGTTCTGCGGCGGCGCCGGTATTTTCTTCCACGCAGCGTTTGAGAAAGGCAGCCCAGGCGTCGGGCTGATTAAGTCGCTGAAAACAGGTCTCCAGCATCGGCAGCGTTTCACTGACCAGTTCTTTGTCCTGATCCAGTACACGTTGCAGATGCTCAACCGCTTTGCCGTACTCCCCTTTCTCCATCAGAATGCGTCCCATCATAATGGAGACTCGCGCGCTCTGGCGATCTGCCGCCTCGCCCTTTTTCAACAGCGTCATTGCGCGGTCAAGATCGTCGCTGCTCATCGCCTGCAAAGCCAGTTCACAGTAGAAATGCGCGATCTCGCCCTTCTGCTTGTCTTTGCCTAATTTCACCAGGCGCTCAGCGACCTCAATCGCCTGAAGCCAGTCGCTGGTCGCCTGATGAATAAGCAATAACTGCTGCAGGGCACCAATGCGGAAATCCGTTTCATCGGTGAGCTGTTTAAACATGTCTTCTGCGCGGTCATAAAGCCCCGCGGCCATGTAATCGCGCCCCAGTTGCTGGATAGCTAATAAACGCTGCTCATAGCTCAGAGAGGCACTTTCCATTAACGACTGATGGATTCGAATTGCACGGTCGACTTCACCGCGGGAGCGGAACAGGTTTCCCAGCGTAAGATGCGCCTCAACGGTGCCGCTGTCTTCCTTCAGCATATCAAGGAACAGATCGACCGCTTTATCCTGTTGGTTAGACAGCAGAAAGTTAACGCCCGCCACGTATTCGCGTGACAAGCGGTTGGATTCCTGTTGCTTGTCCTGCTGCGCACTACGGCGTCCCATGTACCAGCCATAGGCCGCCGCAACAGGCAGTAACAGAAACAGCAGTTCTAACATGGAATCTTATTCCTGCACGGTTGGCGGCAACGGTTTACCACCTGTGCCAGGCGCATTCTGATCAACCTGAGCCTGCAGACGTTTAATTTTACGTTGGGCGTTCGCCAGCGAGACGCGAACACGCAGCCAGAACAGCCCACAGATGACCCAGCCCAGCAGGAAGCCCACGCCGAACAACGTTGCCAGTAAAGTGGAGATACGGAAATCGCCCTGCGCCAGCAGATAGTTAAAGGTGATAACCTGGTCGTTGTGTGCGCCAAGGGTCACAGAAATGATAAAAATGACCAAAACCACTAAAAAAATCAGCAAATATTTCACAGTGCATCCTGTTGTGAGGTTGTCGAATCAAAGTATGCCAAAATTACGGCAGAAATACTGCTCCTTGCAGCATCAGGCGAAGCACTTTTGCGCGGTTCAGTCGCAAGATATGAGGCTGAACGGCGCAATTACAATCCCTGGTCGCGTTCTGCCACTTCCTTTTGCTCGTCGGGGGGCAACGTCAGCGGTCCACAAAAGCGCTGGGCAAGCCAGGTGGCGATGACCACCAAAAACCAGGACAGCACGGTGGCAACGGCAAGATCGCGCGGCCAGTGCATACCCAGTAACAAGCGGCTTCCCATAACGCCCACCGCCCAAACGCCGACCAGCACTATCGTTTTATAATGCCGGCGCGGCCATAGCAGGCCAATGACCAGTAATGCCCAGCTCGCCGCGAACAAGGTATGACCTGACGGGAAGGCGAACCCTGTTTCAAACGCCCAGTGCTTTTTCAGCCAGACCGGAATATGCGATTCATCCGCAATCAGTGCGGTAACGCGTTCACCACGCTGGGTGCGGTTTAACTGATAGAAGGTTTTGTCATCCAGACCGTGCGTTTTCTCCAGCCATACCACATAAGGTCGGGGTTCCTGCACCCGCTCTTTAATGAATGATTTGGTATACTGGCCCGCCAGAATCGTGACATTCATGATCAGCAACAGCAGCAATGCCGGTTTAAGCCGAAAGCGAAGACACCATAATACCCAGGCACTTAACACCAGGCTGGTCAGTATGCCCCATGGCCGGGTCACCGTTTCTGTCATCCAGAACAGGACTCTCAGAAACGTGTTACTTTCCTCGGGTTGCCATTGCCAGCCGGACAGCCACACGGCTAATGGCATCATCAGCAGTAACACCATCCCTGCTGTGGTACGTTGCAAAATTTTAACCATCCCTTTTCCCTTTTTGCTGATGAAAAGCCGTCATACCGGTAAAACTTTAGCTTAAAAAAGAATAACATAACCTTTACGGATTAGATAATCGTGCTTTATCACAACAATCGTTTACACAGATTAACAGCCAACCTCGCGGTTGTGGCACAATATTGCACGTTTGTCGGGCCACATCGGCCTGTGCACTATCATGATGATAGTGCATCCTCTGATGGTTCTGGAGAGTCACATGCAGCTTAAACGGGTGGCAGAAGCCAAACTGCCAACGCCATGGGGAGATTTCCTGATGGTAGGTTTTGAAGAACTGGCAACCGGTCACGACCACGTTGCTCTGGTCTTTGGCGATATCAATGATAACGAACCGGTCCTGGCGCGCGTTCATTCGGAATGTCTTACCGGTGATGCGCTGTTCAGCCTGCGTTGCGATTGCGGCTTTCAACTTGAAGCTGCGCTGAATGCCATTGCCGAAGAAGGACGTGGTGTATTGCTTTATCACCGCCAGGAAGGCCGCAATATCGGTCTGCTGAATAAAATTCGCGCTTACGCTTTGCAGGACAAAGGGTATGACACGGTTGAAGCTAACCATCAGCTCGGTTTTGCCGCTGATGAACGTGACTTCACGCTCTGCGCAGATATGTTTAAGCTCCTTGGGGTGAACGAGGTTCGCCTGCTTACAAATAATCCGCGCAAGGTTGAAATCCTGAGCGAAGCCGGTATTAACATCGTTGAACGTGTGCCGTTGGTGGTGGGACGGAATCCCAAAAATGCGCACTATCTCGATACCAAAGCCGAAAAAATGGGCCATCTGTTGCCGAAGCAGTGAATAAAAAAGCCGGGTTTCCCCGGCTTTATCGTATCAGTTGAGCATATTTCGAATCACATAATGCAGAATACCGTCGTTGCGGTAATAGGTCAGCTCATTACCGGTATCAATGCGACAGCGGGTATCCAGCTTCTCTTTGCTGCCATCGGCACGCGTGATTGTCACTGGCACGGTGCAGCCCGGCGTGAGCTGTGACAGGTTCTCAACGTCAATCGACTCATCCCCTTTCAGTCCTAATGTTTTACGCGTTACGCCCTGGGGGAATTCCAGCGGTAAGATCCCCATACCGATCAGATTAGAGCGGTGGATACGTTCGAACGATTCGGCGATCACCACGCGAACGCCCTGCAGACGCGGTCCCTTCGCTGCCCAGTCACGACTCGAACCTGACCCGTACTCTTTACCGGCAATGACGGCCAGCGGCACGCCTTCGGCCTGATATTTCATCGCGGCATCGTAAATGGCCAGTTGTTCACCACTTGGATAATGTTTGGTATAGCCACCCTCAACGCCCGGCACCATTTCATTGCGGATACGAATGTTGGCAAAGGTTCCGCGCATCATGACTTCGTGGTTACCACGACGCGAGCCATAGGAGTTGAAGTCATTGCGCTCGACACCATGCGCCAACAAATAGCGCCCTGCCGGGCTTTCTGCTTTGATGCTACCTGCCGGTGAAATATGGTCTGTTGTGACCGAATCCCCCAGAATAGCCAGCAAACGCGCGCCACGAATGTCTTCGACCGGTTTGGGCGTTTTTTCCATGTCATCAAAGAACGGTGACAGACGGATATAGGTTGATCCTTCGTCCCAGTCATAGGTCGCGGCTTCGCTGACTTTGATGGCCTGCCATTCGGGCGTACCGTCAAAGACTTCCGCATACTCTTTGTGGTACATATCGCTGGTAACCTGCTGTACCGCTGTCGCGATTTCTTCAGGCGAAGGCCAGATATCTTTCAAAAAGACCGGCTTGCCATCCCGATCCTGTCCGAGCGGATCAGTTTGCAGGTTGATCTTCATATTCCCCGCGAGCGCATAGGCCACCACCAGCGGCGGTGAAGCCAGCCAGTTGGTTTTAATCAGCGGATGAATACGGCCTTCGAAATTACGGTTACCCGACAGCACGGCCCCCACTGTGAGGTCGCCCTCTTTAATCGCCGATTCGATCGCATCCGGCAGCGGGCCGGAGTTACCGATACAGGTTGTACAGCCATAACCGACCAGATTAAAGCCCAGTTTATCGAGGAACGGCGTCAGTTGTGCGACGGCCAGATAGTCGGAAACCACTTTAGAGCCCGGGGCAAGAGATGCCTTGACCCACGGCTGGCGTTTCAGGCCCCGCTCTACCGCCTTTTTCGCCAGTAAACCTGCGGCCATCAGGACACTTGGGTTTGAGGTGTTTGTACACGAGGTAATCGCCGCAATGGCCACCGCGCCGTCGGTCAGCGTATGGGAAAGTCCGGTATCGCTGTCCGTGTAGGTGACTTCTTTATGAGGTTTCTGCGCGTGGTTGACTTCCAGTTCATTGCTGGCGTCGAACGCCGCCGGGACATCGCCCAGGGAAACGCGATCCTGTGGACGTTTTGGTCCGGCCAGACTTGATTCAACATCATTCATGTCCAGCGCAAGACTGCTGGTGAAGACAGGTTCATCGCCCGCATTACGCCACATTCCCTGGCGTTTAGCATAATGTTCTACCAGCGCAACCTGTTCGGCATCGCGTCCGGTTAAGGTCATATAGCTCAGTGTCACTTCATCGACAGGGAAGAAACCGCAGGTGGCGCCGTATTCCGGTGCCATATTGGCGATGGTTGCGCGATCCGCCAGCGGCAGATCGGCCAGGCCATCACCATAGAATTCCACAAATTTGCCCACCACGCCGTGCTTACGCAACATTTGCGTCACCGTTAGCACCAGATCGGTCGCGGTAATGCCCGGCCGCAGTTTGCCAGTGAGTTTGAAGCCCACGACATCCGGGATCAGCATAGACACCGGTTGCCCCAGCATCGCCGCTTCGGCTTCAATCCCGCCGACGCCCCATCCCAGCACGCCAAGCGCATTGATCATCGTGGTATGAGAATCCGTCCCGACTAAGGTGTCCGGCCAGGCATAGGTTTCGCCGTTTATCTGCTGCTGCCAGATTGCTTTCCCCAGGTATTCAAGGTTTACCTGGTGACAGATCCCGGTCCCCGGTGGCACCACCCGGAACTGGTCAAAGGCTTTCTGGCCCCAGCGCAGGAAGACGTAACGCTCATGGTTGCGTTCCATCTCCAGCCGCACGTTCTCTTCAAAGGCATCGTCGTCGCCAAAATGGTCAACGGTGACGGAGTGGTCAATGACCAGATCGACCGGGGACAGTGGGTTGACTTTATTCACGTCTCCGCCCAGTCGGTTCACCGCTTCGCGCATCGCGGCTAAATCAACAACGGCGGGTACGCCGGTGAAATCCTGCATTAAAACACGGGCCGGGCGGTAAGCAATTTCCCTGTCGGCGTGGCCGGTTTTTTGCCAGTCAACCAGCGCCTGGATATCTTCCTCAGTGACTGAGTCGCCATCCTGCCAGCGCAACAGGTTTTCTAACAGCACTTTGAGGGATTTAGGCAACCGATCAATGTTACCGAGATGTTGTGAAGCGCGAGGTAGACTGAAGATGTGATAGTTGTGATTATCTACCTGCAGTGTTTCCTGACTCTGCTCGCGTAGGGATGACGACATAGCTCCTCCTTTATAATACATGGTCTTTAAACCTCAGAGACAACAAGGTTTAGTATAAAGATAGACCACTTTTTTGTTAACGTTTTGATTACAACACAGATTGCTACAATCGGACGCAAACAAAAATGCCCCGCAATGTTGCGAGGCATTATTGAGAAAGAGACACGTTTAAATTATAGCGCTGCCCAGAGCGCTGCCATCCACACGGTAAATGAGAACGCATAAGCACTAAACCAGGTCATTTTAATCATATTCATAGCAATACTCCTGCGCAGAAAGGGCAATAAAAGCCGTACTCGCATCCTGATAAGGGATGACATCATTTATGCAACGTGTGAAGAGCGCTTAATTAAGTAAGTCAGAAAGACAGAAGAAATGTCGAAAGAAAAACGCGATGTAAAATTATTTTGTTTTCGGGTCCAGAAAGGACTCGATGAAATTACGCTGATGCTCGTTCAGATCCCAACTTTCGGGGATAGTCACTTTTTCCGCCTTTGCAACCGGCTCTTTCGCTTTATAGCCAGAGAGACGATGCTGACGAGTCGTCATGGTGTGCTTATGGCAGAGTGCGTTTGCCCACATGGCTTAACCCCAGATGCGCCAAATCATTAATGCTACAACCACCCAGAACAGCGCTGAGGCAGCGAACACAGTTAACCAGGCATTGCGACGAGTGTTACTTGTACGCTTAACCTTGGTGCTTTTAGCCGGGAAGCCCGGATCAACAGTCAGTCTCGTAGCCATAGTTTTTGATAATCACTCTCAATAAAACGATTGATAACATCGATTAAGATTTAGGAGGAATCCTAAACCCGTTAAGGCCAAAAATCCAGTCATTTTTATTGCACAAAACGATTAACGCAATTTATCAAAACTGTAAAATTACTTAAGTAACGATTAATGACTTATTACCCATACTATTAAAATCCGCCTGACAAAAATTTGAGTTAATTTAACTTCAGATCCAGTCATTACTAAAGACCGTGTTAACTAACCCCTAAATAAAAGCTTCTCCATCAAGCGTTAACTGGAGTATGGGAATAATCCTGGCAGCCCGCAAAGAAATCGCGTCAAAAATGTGTCGTATTTCGCATTTAAGATACAGCAAGCTTTAAACATGTGATCGACGTTACATTTACAAAAAGATAATGAAACTTCTCAATATAAACATGGCGCTAACATTCTTGCATAAAAAAGGCTGCACTAAGCAGCCTGAGAATACGCGACGACAGATAACCGTTACTTAAACGGCAGCTTGATATCTTTAAACATGGCCTCAATGTCCTCGTTGGAACGCAACGCTACTGCCGTATCCACGACATCGCGCGTCAGATGGGGGGCGAAGCGCTGGATGAAGTCATACATATAACTGCGCAGGAAGGTGCTGCGGCGGAAACCAATCTTCGTCGTACTGTTGGTGAAGATTTCAGAGGCTTCAATTCTGACGAGGTCAGGATCAGCAACGGGATCCACCGCCATACTCGCAATCACCCCTACGCCCAGCCCCAGGCGAACATACGTTTTAATGACGTCGGCATCCGTTGCGGTAAAGACGATACGTGGCGTCAACCCCGCGCGCATAAAGGCGGTATCCAGCTCGGAGCGTCCGGTGAAGCCGAAGGTATAGGTTACCAGCGGAAAATCGGCCAGCTCCTCTATCGTCACCTGCTCTTTTCCCGCCAGCGGATGGTCTGGCGTGACCACGATAGCGCGGTTCCAGTGATAGCACGGTAGCATAATGAGATCGTCGTAGAGGTGGAGCGCTTCCGTGGCAATTGCAAAGTCTGCGTTGCCTTTAGAAACCGCCTCGGCAATCTGCGTTGGTGAACCCTGATGCATATGCAGCGAGACACGTGGATACCGTTCGATAAAGCCCTTAATCACGCCGGGCAGCGCATAGCGCGCCTGAGTGTGCGTAGTGGCAACATATAACGAGCCTTTATCCGGCCAGGTATGTTCACCTGCGACAGATTTAATGGCATCCACTTTGGAAAGCACTTCGCGCGCGATGCGAATGATTTCTTCACCGGCGGGCGTAACCTGCGTCAGGTGCTTACCGCTGCGGGCGAAAATCTGCACCCCAAGCTCATCCTCCAGCATACGGACCTGCTTACTGATGCCCGGCTGCGAAGTGTAAAGCCCTTCTGCTGTCGATGAAACATTCAGGTTGTGGTTCACGACTTCTACGATGTAGCGCAACTGCTGTAATTTCATATCTGTTGTTATCCTGGTCGGTTACAGAGTCGCATCCCCGGGTGGCGTACTGTCGCCCAGGCGGGTGAAAGGTGCTGAGCAGAAAGAAGGGATCGGAAATGCTATAACCACTATAACATTTTAAGTATCAATGTAGAACGGAATGATATAAGGCGGGGAAAAAAGGCCAGCAATGCTGGCCTTACAGGGTTACTTTTTCGCTTCCTGCCACTTGCCGTCAATGTAAAACGCTGACCAGCCTGTCGCTTTGCCGTCTTTTTCAGACGCCACATACTGCTGTTTCGTTTTACGGCTAAAGCGCACCAGCGTCTTGTTGCCTTCCGGATCGGTTGCTGGCGCTTCGGCCAGATATTTCAACTTCTCAGGTAAACGGTCGTGGAAACGCTGCAGCTCTTCCACCAACGGTGCGCGGGTTTCACGCGATTTGGGGAAGGTATTGGCGGCCAGGAACACGCCGGCAGCACCGTCACGCAACACAAAATACGCATCCGATTTTTCACACGGCAATTCGGGCAGCGGCACGGGATCTTCTTTCGGCGGGGCGACATCGCCATTACGCAAAATCTTACGGGTGTTCTTACAGTCATCATTGGTACAGGCCATGTACTTACCGAAACGCCCCATTTTCAGATGCATTTCAGAACCACATTTTTCGCACTCGACGACCGGACCATCGTAGCCCTTGATACGAAACTCCCCTTCTTCGATTTCATAACCATCGCACTCAGGGTTGTTACCGCAAACGTGCAGCTTGCGTCCGTTATCAATCAGATAGCTGTCCATCGCTGTGCCACATTTCTGGCAACGACGACGGGCACGCAGCGCGTTGGTTTCGGCATCGTCCCCTTCCAGAATATTCAGAACTTCATTTTCCGGAATCAGGTTGATGGTTTGCTTGCAACGCTCTTTCGGCGGTAACGCATAGCCTGAACACCCCAGGAAAACACCGGTGCTGGCTGTCCGAATCCCCATTTTACGGCCGCAGGTTGGGCAGTCGATGGAGGTCAGGACCATCTGATTCGGCTGCATTCCGCCTTCTTCCGGATCTTTCTCAGCCTGTTCCAGCTGCTGGCTGAAATCGGAGAAGAAGCGATCCAGAACCGCCTTCCACTCCGCCTGATTGTTGGCGACCTGGTCGAGGCTGTTTTCCATGTGAGCGGTAAAGTCGTAATTCATCAGCTCGCGGAAGTTCTCTTCCAGACGATCGGTGACAATTTCACCCATTTTTTCAGCGTAAAAGCGGCGGTTTTCCACCCTGACGTAGCCACGATCCTGGATAGTGGAAATGATGGCCGCATAGGTCGAAGGACGGCCGATACCGCGTTTTTCCAGCTCACGGACCAGTGAAGCTTCACTAAAGCGGGCCGGTGGCTTGGTAAAGTGCTGGCTGGGTAACAGGTCCTGCAGGCTCAGCTCATCGCCAACGTTAACCGGCGGTAAAGTACGATCCTCATCATTCTTACGCAGCGCAGGCATGACTTTGGTCCAGCCGTCAAAGCGCAGCGTACGCCCTTTGGCCTTCAGTTTGTAATCCCCTGCCGTGACTGTCAGCGTGGTCGAATCGTACTGTGCCGGTGTCATCTGACAGGCGACAAACTGACGCCAGATAAGCTGATACAGTTTCTGCGCATCCGCTTCCATATCTTTGAGCTGCTCGGCCAGCACTTCCACATCTGATGGACGGATGGCTTCATGCGCTTCCTGCGAATTCTCTTTGCTGGCGAAGGTATTCGCCGCATCGGGCAGGTACTTTTTACCAAAATGGCCTTCAATGTAGCCGCGCACCATCGAAACCGCATCCTGGCTCAGGTTCGTGGAATCGGTACGCATATAGGTGATATGGCCCGCTTCATACAGGCGCTGCGCCATCATCATGGTCTTTTTCACGCCAAAGCCCAGCCGGGTACTCGCCGCCTGCTGCAACGTGGAGGTAATAAACGGCGCGCCGGGTTTGCTGCTGGTTGGCTTGTATTCACGGTCCGTGACCGCAAAGCGCGCTTTTTCCAGCAGAGCCAGCGCGGCGTGCGTCTGGTCGTGATTGACCGGACGGAACGGTTTATCGCCCGCATGAGTGACGTCCATCGTCAGCTCATCGCCCTTCGGCGTGGTCAGGTTAGCGCTCAGTTCCCAGTACTCTTCGGGCACAAAAGCTTTGATTTCACGCTCACGCTCAACCACTAACCGGACAGCAACAGACTGCACGCGACCGGCAGACAGGCCTCGCGCGATTTTTTTCCATAATAACGGGGATACCATGTACCCCACGACACGGTCCATAAAGCGGCGTGCCTGCTGTGCATTGACGCGGTCAATGTTGAGTTCGCCCGGCGTTTCAAACGCCTGGCGAATCGCATTTTTGGTGATCTCATTGAACACCACGCGGCTAAAGCGCTTATCGTCACCCCCGATCACTTCCCGCAGGTGCCACGCAATGGCTTCCCCTTCGCGGTCAAGGTCGGTTGCGAGATAGATATGGTCGGCGTTCTCGGCTAAAGCTTTGAGTTCCGCTACCACTTTCTCTTTATTGGGCAGGATTTGATAATCCGCTTCCCAGCCGTGATAGGGATCAACGCCCATACGACTGACCAGCGCGGCTTTCTCATCCTTCTTAACTTTTTTGGCTTTCTTATCTGTCGGGGTTTCAGCACTTTTTTTGGCGGTTGAACCACTGGTCGGCAGATCCCGGATATGGCCCACGCTGGATTTCACCACGTAGCCACTGCCGAGGTATTTATTGATTGTTTTAGCCTTTGCCGGGGACTCAACAATAACGAGTGCTTTACCCATATTTACCTTTACCTAATGAATACATCCTGCTCAACGGGAGAGGATTGGACGCCCTGAAAACCCATCGGGTTCAATATTGCTACGCCTGTTTGGTATTTCAAGACGTGGGGCTCAATCTCTGGTCAGTCGATTCTTTACAGTGCAACTTTATGATAAAAATCGCTTTTTCTGCCTGACTTAATCGCACTTCCCGGTGCAATATCCCTGGAATCTGAAACGCCCACACTGTACCTGATAAAATCTGTTACGCAACTTAATTAGCATCTGGTGTGAGGAAAGCCCTTTTTTTACCCCTGCCCACGATTTGTCGAACAGTGCAGTACGGAAGTAATATAGAAAGAATTATCAGACTGTCAAAAAGGCACAGACATATGCAGAATCTGACTGAGGGAGTGTCGTCCCAGGCACTGTTAGACATCGCTAACGCGATGCTCAGGGAACATGATGATTTTATCGCCGGTATTGAAGCTACTGCCGTCAGCCAGCAGGGCGACGTGCTGGTGTTTAAAGGGCCGTACTTTTTGGACGCGGAAGGCCTGCCGACCGCAAAAACCACGGCGGTGTTCAACCTGTTCAAACACCTGGCCGTTCTGCTGTCACCCCGTTATCACCTGGTATAAAAAACCCGGCCTGAGCCGGGTCGATGCATCACAAAAACCGTTTGTCGCTGCGCTGCCACCATTTGAGCATAATGCGCTCAAGCACCTGCCCTGCGCTTTGCGTCAGGCGATCGATTTTTGAACGACGTCGTACATACGTCACGCCCAGTACCGTGAATTTCGCCATATTCGCGATAATGAGATCGTCACTGGTCGAAATGCGATCGATCAGGCCCAGTCCAAGCGCCTGCCGGCCATACCAGTGCTCGCCGGTTGCCACCCGGTCAATGTCGAGGGAAGGACGCATTTCATGAACAAACTGTTTAAACAACAGGTGGGTTTCGTTCAAATCCTGCTGAAATTTTTCACGTCCTTCTTCGGTGTTTTCACCAAACAGCGTCAGCGTACGTTTGTACTGACCCGCCGTGTGTAACTCAACGTCAATGTCATTACGTTTCAACAGACGGTTGAAGTTAGGGATTTGCGCGACAACCCCGATGGAACCGATGACGGCAAAAGGCGCGGCCACGATGGTATTGGCCACACAGGCCATCATATAGCCGCCGCTCGCCGCCACTTTGTCCACGGCCGCTGTCAGGTTTAACCCGGCATCACGCAGGCGCTGCAATTGTGACGCCGCCAGGCCATAACCGTGAACCATGCCGCCCGGGCTTTCCAGACGCAGTAATACTTCATCGCCCGGCTGGGCAACTGCCAGAATGGCTGAAATTTCTTCGCGTAGCGATTTCACTTCACTGGCATCGATGCTGCCATTGAAATTAAGCACGTACAACGTGGGTTTAACGGTGTCGACATTGCCCTGCTTCGCGTCGCGTTTCTCTGCTTTCGCCTTCTGTTTTTCAGCCTTTTTATGGTTTTTTAACCACAGTTTTTGCGCCTGCGGTTTCATTTTCTCAAGCTGCAACGCCTCTTTCATCTTGTTGTAATCGTCATCTAACCGCGTTAATCGCAGTTGTCCGCCCGGGTGACGTTTACGCTGAGCGGCATGCACAACAATCATGACGATGGCAGCAATGGCAACGACCACCGTCACCGCTTTTGCTAAAAACAATCCATAACTCAAAAGAAGATCCATCGTGTCGCCTTATTAAACAGAGGATTACTGACAAACGCCTAGTTTAACGGGTTTATGCTACTGCGTCGCCTGAAATGCCAGCATCTGGCACAGATTGTCCCTATTGCTAATTGCGTCGTGCCCTGAATTAGGGCATAAAGCGAAAAACCCAGACGTTGCGGGAGGTTCCCAACATGCATTATCAACCGAAAGATGATCTACTTGCCCATCGTATTATCCTGGTGACGGGTGCTTCTGACGGCATTGGACGCGAAGCGGCCCTGACCTACGCACGCTTCGGCGCGGAGGTGATTTTACTGGGGCGCAGCGCTGAAAAGCTGCAGCAGACAGAAGCGTTGATAAACCAACTGAACAAGCGCCCTGCCCATTCGGTGGTATTGGATCTTTCAGACGCCACGCCGGCACGCTGTGCGCAGCTAGCGCAGGAACTGGCGCAAACATTCTCCCGTCTGGATGGTGTGTTACATAACGCCAGTATCTTAGGTGAGATTGTTCCGCTGGCCGACCTGGATCCGCAAATCTGGCAACAGGTCATGAAAATTAATGTTGATGCCACGTTTTACCTCACCCAGGCGCTATTGCCGTTGCTGCTCAAATCCGAAAGCGGCTCGCTGGTATTCACGACGTCAAGTGTGGGCCGTACCGGGCGCGCGGGTTGGGGTGCCTACGCGGTATCAAAGTTCGCCACAGAAGGCATGATGCAGGTGCTGGCCGACGAGTATAAAAATCAGGCATTGCGGGTTAACTGTATTAATCCCGGTGGTACGCGTACGAAAATGCGCGCCAGTGCGTTTCCTCAGGAAGACGCCGGTAAACTCAAAACACCTGCCGATATCATGCCCCTTTACCTCTATTTAATGGGCGATGACAGCCGCCGTAAAACCGGTATGAGCTTCGATGCGCAGCCAGGCAGAAAACCCGGGGCCGCAGAGTAATGACCAGCGATCGTCATCAACAGCGGCAACAGCGTCTGAAAGAACAGGTGGATGCCCGCATTGCTGCCGCTCAGCAAGTCAGAGGCATTTTGATGGTGTTTACCGGAAACGGTAAAGGCAAAACCACCGCTGCGTTTGGCACGGCTCTACGCGCCTGCGGGCATGGCAAACGTGCCGCGGCCATTCAGTTCATTAAGGGAGAATGGCCCAACGGCGAACGCAACCTTCTGGCCCGGCACGGGGTGGAGTTTCAGGTAATGGCCACGGGTTTCACCTGGGAAACGCAAAATCGCCAGACCGATACAGCGGCCTGCCTGGCCGTCTGGGAACATGCCAGACGCATGCTGTCGGATGACACGCTTGATTTAGTGATTCTGGATGAGATCACCTACATGATCAGTATGGATTATCTGCCACTCGACGAGCTGGTAACCGCTCTGCAAGGCCGTCCTGCCCACCAGAGCGTCATCCTTACGGGTCGGGGTTGCCATCGCACCTTACTGGATATGGCTGACACCGTGACGGAAATGCGTCCGGTGAAACATGCCTTTGACGCCGGTATCCAGGCACAGCAGGGAATAGACTGGTAGCCTTTACCGCAGGCTGGCTGCCCTTATGCATCCGGCCCGCTTATCTTACGCAGTGCCCCCTCTGTACTTCCTTTTCCCTGTTTATCGGCCTGCATGCCCGCTTATTGTCATTGCAGCCTGGCACAGCTGGTCCTCAGGGCTTTTCCCGCTTTTATTTTCCATTCATGTTAATTTTGCGAAACGTTTTACGCGCCTTTTCCAGAAACCCTGCCTGAAAACCGGCGTCATCCGCCGCCGCCATGATTGATCTCAATCACATATTTTTACCGTTGAGAGACGTAAAACCGATCGGGATCACTCTTCAATGTTAAATAAATGATAAAAAATATTTAGCTTTAATATCATCCCATTACGAGCGGTTAATCAAATCAACAGGTTAATCATTACCGTGCTAATCGATTCCATAATTAAATGTTCTTTCTGATAACAATTGAATAACTTTTGCCAATAAGAGGGCTCTTATTTTGCTGACCATACTGGGCTTTACGATGGTGGTTTGTTTCATGTATCTGATCATGACCAAACGCATGTCAGCGCTAATCGCGCTCATTCTTATCCCGACGCTTTTTGCGCTTATCGGCGGGTTTTATCACGGACTTGGGGAAATGATGCTGAACGGGGTCAAAACGCTGGCTCCGACGGGTGTGATGCTGACGTTTTCTATTCTCTATTTCGGCCTGATGATCGATGCCGGACTGTTTGATCCGCTGGTGCGTTTCATCCTGAAAATTGTGCGTGGCGACCCGCTTAAAGTGCTGGTCGGTACCGCTGTATTAACCTTGCTGGTCTCGCTGGATGGCGACAGTTCCACCACCTATATGATTGCTATTGCCGCGTTTCTTCCCCTCTACCGGAAACTGGGCATGAATGTGCTGGCAATGACCTGCCTGGTTAACCTGGCCAGCGGCATCATGAACCTGTCGCCGTGGGGAGGCCCCACAGCCCGTGCGGCGGCCGCGCTGCGCATTGATGCGCTGGATATATTCATTCCCATGCTACCGGCCATCCTTATCGCCTGTGTTGCTCTTGTTGGTCTGGCCTTCGTGTTTGGGCTACAGGAACGTAAACATCTGGGCGTCATGCGCATCAGCGACGACCATCTGAATAATATCGAACTGGGCCTGGGTGATGCAGACGAATGCGCAGCAAATCGCCGGCCCAAAATGTTCTGGCCAAACTTTATTCTGACCACGGTACTGCTGGTGCTTCTGGTGGTGGGTGCCATGCCCATCCAGATTCTGTTTATGCTGGCTTTTGCAATTGCCGTCATGCTTAATTACCCCTCGCTTGAGGAGCAAAAAGCCCGTATCGGTTCACACGCCAGTAATGTGCTGGCAGTGACTGCCTTGATTTTTGCGGCAGGTATTTTTACCGGCATACTGTCAGGTACCGGCATGGTGGACGCCATGGCGAAAAGTCTGCTGGCCTTTATTCCGCACAGTTTCGGACCTTATCTTGCGCTATTTACCGCCCTGATCAGTCTGCCGTTTACCTTTTTTATGTCCAACGATGCTTTCTACTTTGGCATTCTGCCTGTCATCGCGCAGACGGCCGCCAGCTATGGCATTTCAGCAGAAGAAATTGCCCGAGCCTCTATTGTGGGCCAACCCTTCCATCTGCTGAGTCCACTGGTGCCGTCGGTCTATTTGTTAGTCGGTCTGGCCAAAGTGGATATCGGTGACCATCAACGTTTTGCCATAAAATGGGGGATTTTGATTAGCCTGGTGCTGATGGCGGGCGGCTTAGTAACCGGCGCGTTTCCCCTCTTCCACCGGTAAGATGTCCGGGAGCGTCAGCCAGAAAGTAAAAAGCCGCAACAGACGATGTTGCGGCTTTTTTATAGCCTTATATCAACCCGGCAGGCACTCAGGTTGCGTTGCGTTTGCTACTGGCATTACGACGAGCGGGTCTGCCACTGGCCTGACTGTGGCGTTTCACGGCCCGACGAATCTGATTGGCTTTTGTACGACGGCGATCTTTCTCAACCGCCAGTTTGGTGACGGTTTCGTCATCCATTCCTACCAGATTGCGCAGATAATTGACCGCTGGCAGATCCAGTTCCATCCAGCCACCGCGTGGTACACCTTTTGGCAAGGTGATGTCGCCATAGCGGACTCGCATCAGGCGGCTGACCTGTACACCCACGGCTTCCCATAAACGGCGAACTTCACGGTTGCGTCCTTCAGTCAGGGTGACGTTGTACCACTGGTTGATGCCTTCTCCACCCGCAAAACGCAATGTTTTGAACGCTGCCGGACCATCTTCCAGTTGCACACCTTTACTGAGCTGACGAATTTTGTCATCGTCAACCTGGCCAAACACACGCACCGCGTATTCACGTTCCACTTCCCGGCTGGGATGCATCAGGCGGTTAGCCAGTTCACCATCCGTTGTAAAAAGCATGAGTCCACAGGTGTTCACGTCAAGGCGGCCAACAGCAATCCAGCGCGAACCGCGCAGGCGCGGCAGACGATCGAAGACCGTAGGCCGCCCTTCAGGATCGCTGCGTGTGCAGAGTTCACCTTCAGGTTTGTAATACGCCAGCACACGGCACACTTCTGTTGCAGATTCAGCAATCGATACCAGATGGCCATCAATACGGATTTTCAGGGCTTTATTGTTTTCGATGCGATCGCCGAGTGTGGCAAGCTTACCGTCAACGCTCACGCGTCCGGCCGCAATCATCGCTTCAATTTCACGACGCGAACCGTGACCGGCACGCGCTAAGACTTTTTGTAACTTCTCGCTCATGGAGCTACCTCATTGTCGCCTTCCCAGGCGTCGGATGGATTAGGTAATTAAACCTTTAAAATCAATAGGTTATATTTTCCTGTTGGCCCCATTATACAGCATGTCTGAGGCATTGTAACCCGTAATGTGCCGCCCGGAAGCGGCGTACGGGGCCTGGCTGCTGACCCGTGCCTTACGACACCTGTCCCGGGCGTGACGATCCCTACGCGCTCACGCCAGGTCCGGTTAAGATCTGGTCGAATTAGATGGCTGCGTTGCGTCCTGGTGATCGCGCGAGAAGATCATTATAAGCACACACGTTTATTTAGGGTAATTAAGTCAAATGACACAACCGTAACAGGGGGAGGATATTATCTGAATGTCACACTTGGTTACTTCATTTTAATTAATGTTACTTATCGCAGCTATTGGCTTTATTTCCGTCTTTACTCCCTCTTATAAATCATTTCCTGCCAAAACCGGTAGTGCATTAATGATTAAGTCTCCAGGTATCTGGCCTGACACTTTTCATTAACGGCTCACACTCAGTCGGCGCGCTAAACAGTTTTATTTTTGTGGCTGTTTACAAAAAAATAAAAACAAATTACCGCTACTTAAGTCAAATAAAATCATTGTGGGCCCCGGCAGCCCTCTGTTAGCCCGCCTCGCATCTTCAATGCACCCTGTTTACTCTATTATCAACAGGTTGCGTCGGGAAAAGCTATACAACATAAAAATCACTGTACAATTTTATTCATCAGCCGATAATGAAAGAATAAGAAGGTGGTCATCACCCTGTTTTTTATCATTAAGTCCGCAATGGCTTTTTTTCTACCCTCGTAAAGTTAAAAAAAATTGGACTATTGCAATCTATTGCCGATAACACATTATGCGACCGGACAGTGAGCAGATTTTAATCCGTACGGTGTCAGTTATTTCTGACCCGGGCATTAAATTGCAGCACGCTAAGGGGTTGTTATTAATCTTAATACTGGCGCATCGGGAAACGCTGCGTTAATACGGCTCACGATGAGCTTTAATTTGCATGTCCTTAATCTTCACCAGGGATTTTACTGGCATGCTTAAGCGAAGACACCACCATGAAAAAACGTTTTGTAAGTTCAGCGTTGATTGCGTTGGCGCTGAGCGGTTGTTCCGTGGGCCATACCGAGTACAGCCGAACGGCAATGCAGCACGTGGATATGAGCGTGACAGGCATTCCGACGATTCTGGGTTTAGGCACGCTGGGCACCACTATTCCGTTGACGCCTGAATACAGCCTGACTGCCGCGCATGTGGCAAAATTTGCCGTGCAGCGCGTGAAGTCTTATCACCCTTACTGCGACCTTGCGATTATTTATCACAAGAATCCGCCTGATACGCTGGCTCACTTCCGCAGCACCGATATTGGCGATCACGTAAAGATGTACGGTTACAGCTATATTTCGGCGCTACCTGTTGAATCAAAAGGTGTGAATCTCGCACGCACCGCCATTCGTAACCTCTGGAATAAAAGTCCGTGCATCGCGATGGCTTCCAATGCTGGCGTGGTTCAGGGGATGTCTGGCGGTGGGGTCTTCAATAGTGACGATACCATCGGCGGCGTGATCGTCGGGTATTCCGATTCAATTAAAAATGGCCGTAGCGGGAAAGTGATACTGAAAGATGTGTCACTCTATATCCCTTACGGCCAGTTTAAAAACTGGTTACAGGCGACGATTCCTGACACCCGTAAAACCTGACTGGCTTACATAAAAGGCGTTGTGTCGCCAGCGCCTTCACGGACAATTTCAGGGGCATCACTGGTCAAATCAATCACGGTGGTAGGCTGCTGTCCCAGCGTGCCGCCGTCAATGATTAAGTCCACCAGCTTACCAATACTGTGCTGAATGTCTTCCGGATCAGATTCAGTGAAATCATTGCCTGGCAGAATCAAGGATGTCGACATCATCGGTTCATTAAGCGCTTCCAGTAACGCCAGGGCCACTGGATTCGACGGGACACGTAAACCAATGGTTTTACGTTTCTCGTTCATCAGACGGCGCGGGACTTCTTTCGTCGCCTTCAGAATAAACGTGTAATTGCCCGGCGTGTTATTTTTAATCAGGCGGAACGCGCTGTTGCCCACCTGTGAATACACCGACAACTCAGACAAATCGCGGCACATCAGTGTGAAATTATGATGGCCATCCAGTTGTCGTATACGGCAAATGCGCTCCATCGCGCCTTTTTCTTCCAGACGACATCCCAGGGCATAGCCTGAATCGGTCGGATAAACAATCACGCCACCTTTGTTTAGGTACTCCACAGCCTGGTTAATCAGACGCGGTTGCGGATTATCCGGATGAATATGAAACAGTTGACTCATAAAAACCTCTTGTCACCTTTCCGTGCATTCAGCAGCCGGAGCCAGTGCGGGAAAGCGTTCCCAGACGGGTTCTACGGCTGCGGGTAACCACAGTTTGCGGCCTAACTCAATCCACGGGCAGGGTTGATGAAAATCAGAACCTTGCGATGCGGCCAGATCGTTATCACGGGCGTACCCGGCTAACGTGGTACGCTCATCGGGTGCCTGCTGACATTGTGCCACCTCGATAGCATCACCCCCCGCAGCGCGAAAATACGCGATCAGGCGTTTCAGCCATTTTGCCGACAATCCGTAGCGTCCCGGATGAGCCAGCACCGCACAGCCACCAGAATGGTGAATGGCATCAATGGCTTGATTAATTGTACACCATTGCGGCGGCACGTAGCCGGTTTTGCCTCGGGCCAGATAATTTTTGAATACCTGCGCCATAGTGCTCGCTTTGCCAACCTCAACCAGATAGCGGGCAAAATGTCCCCGCGTGATCATTCCCCCTTCGGCTAAACGCAGGGCGCCCGCCAGTGCATCGGGAATCTGGGCTTTTTCAAGCCGCTCAGCAATGCGTTGGGCGCGTTCCAGTCGCGTCGTATACTGACCAGCGAGGAACTGCGTCATGACGGGATGATGAATATCGATATTTAATCCAACAATATGGATCTCATGATTTTCCCACAGCGTGGAAATCTCGACGCCGGCTATGACATTGACTGGCAACGAAGCACGTAATGCGGCCTGCTGTGCCTCGGCGACGCCCGCCACGGTATCGTGATCGGTAATGGCCAGCACACCTACGCGCATTTCAACCGCACGCTCGACCAGCGCCTGCGGGGATAGCAATCCATCGGAAGCCCGTGTATGACTATGTAGATCGTAAAGCGGAAAACGGGCGATATCGCTCAAAACAACTCCTGCTGGCGATGGAACAGGTCAGCATGATAACGATTTTATGGGTCACTGAAAAAGTGTATTGACATTTTTGTCACGAACCAGTTAACTAGTACACAAGTTCACCGCAGACGGGTATGTGTTTATGAAAATGGTTATTACGCTTTTCACTGGTTGGTGGCGCAATGTTTCCCGGTCGGGCGGCGTTGTCGTGCACACTTAGCGTAAACCTGTGCAGATACCTGAGCCCGCCAACAAGCGGGCTTTTTTTTGGACGACATTCAGAGAAATCATCATGCTCAATGCAAAACCTACAGTGAAGTTAATTACCGGTAACGCCCCTTATCGGGAAGATCCCGCCGCGGTTTTTCATCAGTTATGCGGCGCACGCCCGTCAACGCTGCTGCTTGAATCTGCGGATATCGACAGCAAGGAAAATTTAAAAAGTCTGATGATCATCGACAGTGCCCTGCGTATCAGCGCGCTGGGTAACTGCGTCACTGTGCAGGCCCTGTCTGATAATGGTCGGGCGCTGCTGCCGCTGCTGGACGAGGCGCTTCCCGCCGAAATCAAAAATGAATCGCGCCCTGATGGCCGGGTGTTAACATTTACGACGACCCACGATCAGCAAGATGAAGACTCTCGCTTACGCGCCCTGTCGGTGTTTGATGCCCTGCGTGTGATTCCGCAGTTAGTAAACTCGCCTGCCGATGAGCGCGAAGCCGTGTTCGTTGGCGGCCTGTTTGCCTATGATCTGGTCGCCGGTTTTGAGGACCTGCCGACGCTCAGCAGTGAGCAGCGCTGCCCTGACTACTGTTTCTATCTGGCGGAAACCCTGCTGGTGCTCGATCACCAGGCACACAGTGCCCGCCTGCAGGCCAGCCTGTTTTGTCCGTCCACCCATGAATTCCAGCGTCTGCAAAGCCGTATTGAACAGTTACACGGACAAATGCTGCAACCTGCACCTGCGTTGCCCGTCAAGCCGGTCGAAACGATGACGCTGAGCACCAGCCAGAGCGATGAGGAATACTGTAATGTGGTGAGGAAGATGCAGGATGCTATTCGTATTGGTGAGATCTTCCAGGTCGTGCCATCACGTCGCTTCTCACTGCCCTGCCCGTCGCCGCTGGCCGCTTACGATACGTTAAAACGCAGTAATCCCAGCCCGTATATGTTCTTTATGCAGGATCAGGATTTTTCGCTCTTTGGCGCCTCGCCGGAAAGCTCGCTCAAGTACGACGCCGCCTCACGACAGATCGAAATTTACCCGATTGCCGGAACGCGTCCACGCGGTCGACATGCGGATGGCTCGCTGGACCGCGATCTGGACAGCCGTATCGAACTTGAAATGCGCACCGATCATAAAGAGCTGGCCGAGCACCTGATGCTGGTCGATCTCGCACGCAATGACCTGGCGCGCATTTGTCGTCCCGGAAGCCGCTACGTCGCGGATCTGACCAAGGTTGATCGTTATTCCTTTGTTATGCACCTGGTCTCCCGCGTGGTGGGGACATTGCGTGAGGATCTGGATGTGCTACATGCCTACCGCGCCTGCATGAATATGGGCACGCTGAGCGGCGCGCCTAAAGTTCGCGCCATGCAACTGATCGCTGAAGCCGAAGGCACCCGACGCGGTATTTACGGCGGCGCTGTCGGCTATTTCACCGCCAACGGTGATTTGGATACCTGTATTGTGATCCGCTCAGCCTACGTGGAAGACGGCGTGGCCACTGTACAGGCCGGCGCGGGCGTGGTGCTCGACTCTAACCCACAGGCCGAGGCCGATGAAAGCCGCAATAAAGCCCGCGCGGTGCTGCGCGCTATCGCCACTGCTCATCACTGCAAGGAGATCTTCTGATGGCTGACATCCTGCTGCTGGATAACATCGACTCATTTACCTACAACCTTGTCGATCAACTGCGCACCTTTGGGCACAACGTGGTGATTTACCGCAACAACGTACCGGCCGCTTTGCTGACTGAACGTTTGCAGAGCATGGACAATCCTGTCCTGATGCTGTCACCCGGCCCTGGCGCGCCGAAAGACGCGGGCTGTATGCCCGAACTGCTGCGTGCGCTACGCGGAAAGTTACCGATTATCGGGATCTGCCTGGGCCATCAGGCGATTGTGGAAGCGTATGGCGGCCATGTCGGTCAGGCCGGTGAAATTTTGCATGGCAAAGCGTCATCCATTAACCATGACGGCGAGGCGATGTTTGCCGGACTGAGTAATCCTCTTCCCGTTGCCCGTTACCACTCACTGGTGGGCAGCAATACACCAGACGAATTAACGGTTAATGCCAGCTACAACGGCATGGTGATGGCCGTCCGTCATGAACACGATCGGGTTTGCGGATTCCAGTTCCATCCTGAATCCATTTTAACCACTCAGGGCGCACGTCTGCTTGAACAGACACTTGCCTGGGCGCTGGCGAAGTAACAGGGAGAACGCAATGCAACCGATTCTGGAAAAACTTTACCAGTCGCATAGTCTGACGCAGGCAGAAAGCCACCAGCTGTTCAGCGCCATTATTACCGGCCAGCTTGAACCTACCCAACTGGCGGCGGCGTTGGTTGCGATGAAAGTCCGGGGCGAGAACCCGGAGGAAATCGCCGGGGCAGCCTGTGCCTTACTTGAAGATGCCAAACCGTTTCCGCGTCCGGATTATGCGTTCGCCGATATTGTGGGCACCGGCGGGGATGGCAGTAACAGCATTAATATTTCAACCGCCAGTGCCTTTGTCGCCGCTACCTGTGGTCTGAAGGTGGCAAAACATGGCAATCGCAGCGTATCCAGCAAATCGGGGTCATCCGACCTGCTGGCCGCTTTCGGGATTAACCTGGATATGCCCGCTGAGCTGGCGCGGCGCGCACTGGACGATCTGAATGTCTGCTTCCTGTTCGCACCGCAGTACCACACGGGCTTTCGCCATGCTATGCCGGTGCGTCAGCAGTTGAAGACCCGCACGTTGTTTAACGTTCTGGGGCCACTGATCAACCCTGCGCGCCCACCGTTAGCCGTTATTGGCGTGTACAGCCCTGAGCTGGTCTTGCCGATTGCTCAGACGCTGAAAGTATTAGGCTACCAGCGTGCAGCCGTGGTACATGGCGGCGGCATGGATGAGGTTGCCCTGCACGATGTGACACAGGTGGCCGAGCTGCGCGAAGGGGAAATCACCCGCTATCAGTTAAGTCCGGAGGATTTTGGTTTCGGATTCCATCCTAAAGACGCGCTGGCAGGCGGCACGCCCGAAGAAAACCGTGACATTCTGACACGTTTACTCCAGGGTAATGGCGAGCAGGCCCATGAGGAGGCGGTTGCCGTGAATGTGGCCATGCTCCTGAAAGTATTTGGTAATGAAGATCTCCGTGAAAATGCACAGCGTGCGCTTAACGCCATCCGTAGCGGTCAGGCTTATGAGCGCGTGGTGGCTCTGGCATCAAGAGGATAATCATGCAGGGTACAGTGTTAGATAAAATCGTGAAAGACAAAGCCGTCTGGGTTGAAGCGCGTAAGCAGCAGCAACCGCTGGAAAGCTTCCAGCCGCGCATTGTTCCTTCCAGCCGTAGCTTTTATGACGCACTGCAGGGCACCCGCACTGCCTTTATTCTGGAATGCAAAAAGGCTTCGCCTTCAAAAGGGCTGATCCGCGATGATTTCGATCCCGAAATGATCGCCGGGGTGTATCGCCATTATGCTTCTGCCGTTTCGGTATTAACCGACGAGAAATATTTCCAGGGCGACTTTGCCTTTTTGCCCGTCGTCAGTGCTGCGATTACGCAGCCGGTGCTGTGTAAAGACTTTATCATCGACCCTTATCAAATTTATCTGGCGCGTTTTTATCAGGCTGACGCCATCCTGCTGATGCTGTCGGTCGTGGATGATGAGCAGTATCGTCAGCTTTCCGCCATCGCACACAGCCTGCAGATGGGCGTTTTGACTGAAGTCAGCAATGAGCAGGAGCTGGAACGCGCGATTGCGCTGGAAGCCAAAGTGGTCGGCATTAATAACCGCGACCTGCGCGATCTGTCGATTGATCTCAACCGGACGCGTCAGCTTGCGCCGCGCCTGGGGCAAGGTGTGACCGTTATCAGCGAATCGGGCATCAACAATTACCGCGATGTGCGTGAACTGAGTCATTTTGCAAATGGCTTCCTGATTGGTTCGGCATTGATGGAAGAAGAGGATCTTCATGCTGCGGTGCGACGTGTCACCCTGGGCAGCAACAAGGTATGCGGACTGACGCGCCCTGAAGATGCCTGCGCGGCCTGTGATGCCGGCGCTATTTACGGCGGAATTATTTTTGCCGAGGGCTCGCCGCGTCAGGTGGATACCGAGAAAGCACGTGCCGTGATAGCCGGTGCCCCGCTTAACTATGTCGGTGTGTTCCGCAATGCGGCAATAAGTGACATTGTCACTAAAGTGGAATCATTGCAGCTGGCTGCTGTGCAGTTGCATGGCGATGAAGACCACGCTTATGTGGCTGCGCTTTATCAGGCACTGCCTGAACAGGTACAAATCTGGAAAGCGCTCAGCATCAGCGACGCGTTGCCAGAACGTAACTGGCCGCATATTGACCGTTACGTTTTCGATAATGGTCAGGGCGGTTCGGGCCAGACCTTTGACTGGTCGCTGCTACACGGGCAGGACCTGAAGAATGTTCTGCTGGCCGGTGGGCTGAGCGCGGATAACTGTGTGGAAGCCGCACAGTTGGGTTGTGCAGGACTCGATTTTAATTCCGGTGTAGAAAGCGCGCCAGGCATCAAAGATGCCAGCAAAATTGCGGCGGTGTTCCGAACGCTTCGCGCCTACTGACTGGACTGGCCCGCCTGAAGGCGGGCACACAAAAGGATAGATCCATGACTTTACTTAATCCCTATTTCGGCGAGTTTGGCGGCATGTACGTGCCACAAATTCTGATGCCTGCGCTGAAGCAGCTTGAAGAAGCCTTTGTCAGCGCTCAAAAAGATCCTGAGTTTCAGGCTGAATTTACCGACCTGTTGAAAAACTATGCCGGCCGCCCGACAGCCTTAACCCTGTGCGGTAACCTGACCAAAGGCACTCAAACCCGCCTTTACCTGAAACGTGAAGATCTGCTGCACGGCGGCGCGCACAAAACGAACCAGGTACTGGGACAGGCGTTGCTGGCTAAACGGATGGGCAAAAACGAGATTATTGCGGAAACCGGAGCCGGTCAGCATGGTGTGGCTTCTGCCCTGGCCTGTGCGCTGCTGGGCATGAAATGCCGCATCTACATGGGCGCCAAGGATGTTGAGCGTCAGTCACCTAACGTCTTTCGTATGCGCCTGATGGGTGCCGAAGTGATTCCGGTTCACAGCGGTTCCGCCACCCTGAAAGATGCCTGTAACGAGGCGCTGCGTGACTGGTCGGGCAGCTATGAAACCGCCCACTATATGCTGGGCACCGCGGCCGGCCCGCACCCCTTCCCAACCATCGTGCGTGAGTTCCAGCGCATGATCGGTGAAGAGACGAAAAAACAGATTCTGGAAAAAGAAGGACGTCTGCCCGACGCCGTCATCGCCTGCGTCGGCGGCGGCTCCAATGCGATTGGCATGTTTGCCGATTTCATCGAGGAAGAGAGCGTCAAACTGATTGGCGTTGAGCCAGCGGGCCACGGTATCGAAACCGGTGAGCACGGCGCACCGCTGAAACACGGCCGGGTCGGCATCTACTTCGGGATGAAAGCCCCGATGATGCAGACCAGCGAAGGGCAAATCGAAGAGTCCTACTCGATTTCTGCCGGCCTCGATTTCCCGTCAGTCGGCCCTCAGCACGCCCATCTGAACAGCATCGGCCGCGCGGACTATGTTTCCGTCACCGACAATGAAGCGCTGGCAGCCTTTAAAACGCTGTGTCGTGCGGAAGGCATTATCCCTGCGCTTGAATCCGCCCATGCGCTGGCCCATGCGTTAAAAATGGCGAAGGCGGAGCCGGAGAAAGAGCAGCTGATTGTGGTGAACCTTTCTGGTCGGGGTGATAAAGATATCTTCACCGTTCACGATATTCTGACTGCGCAGGGAGAAATTTGATGGAACGTTATGATCGACTGTTTACGCGTCTGGCGGCGAAGAAAGAAGGTGCGCTGGTTCCCTTCGTAACTCTGGGTGACCCGTCACCTGCCCTGTCATTACGCATTATCGATGCGCTGGTAGAAGGCGGGGCTGACGCACTTGAACTGGGAATTCCCTTTTCTGATCCTTTAGCAGATGGTCCTACTATTCAAAGTGCAACACTGCGTGCCTTCGCTGGTGGAACGACGACGGCACAGTGTTTTGAAATGCTCGCGGCGATTCGTCAAAAATATCCCGAACTCCCGATAGGTTTACTGATGTATGCCAATCTGGTGTTCAGCAATGGTATTGATGACTTTTATGCGCGTTGTGCCAAAGCGGGGGTCGACTCTGTCCTCGTGGCTGATGTGCCCGTAGAGGAATCGGCACCGTTCCGTCAGGCGGCTATGCGTCACGGTATTGCGCCCATTTTCATCTGCCCACCGAACGCCAGCGATGAACTTCTGCGCGAAATCGCTTCTCACGGTCGCGGTTACACCTATCTGTTATCACGAGCGGGCGTGACGGGTACTGAAAAGCGGGCCAGCCTGCCACTTGATCATTTGATAACCCGCCTGAAGGAATACCATGCAGCCCCGCCGCTACAGGGCTTTGGCATTTCCGAACCTTCCCAGGTAAAAGACTCTCTCGCGGCAGGCACAGCCGGTGCAATTTCAGGTTCCGCTGTTGTGAAAATTATTGAAAAGCATCACGCCGAGCCAGAGGTCATGCTGGACGCATTGAGAACATTTATCCACGATCTCAAAGCCGCCACCCGCTAACAGCCTTCACCTTATGCCTTACCGCCCGGTAAGGCATGATTTCGCTGTTTTTTTTCGCTGTCCGTTTGCCCATTTCGGATTTTCTGCACCACAATTAACAGGCGCCGTTATGGTAACGACGTATCCTATTTGTGACAGGGAGAGAAGCAATGAAATGGTTTAAAGTGCTGGCAAGTGCCATGGTCGCGGCTGTTGTTGCATTAACACTCAGCGCCTGTGCGCCAACGCCAACGAAAGAAGGCACCGGCGGTTACATTGATGACACCGTGATTACCACCAAAGTGAAAGCCGAATTGTTAAAAGATGAGTCGCTGAAATCAACCGAAATCAACGTTGAAACCTTTAAAGGTAAAGTGCAGCTCAGCGGCTTTGTCAGCTCACCACAAATGGCTAACCGTGCCGTTCAGGTGACCCGAAGCGTTGCTGGGGTAAGATCCGTCGTAAATAACATGCAAATTAAATAACGCCGTTTTAAACCCAAAAGGGCCACGCATTGCGTGGCCCTTTTTTCTTCAGAAGCGATAACCTGCGCCAAAGAAGAATACCCAGGGGTCAACACGCATATGAATATTTTGCTGCTGATCGCCCGATTTAAATTTCACGTTCGTATCAATATCCATGTACCACAATGATGCATTCAGCAGCCAGTCACGGTTAATCTGATAATCCAGCCCTACCTGACCGGCAATGCCCCACGAGTCTTTCACACTGAGATCACTTAATCCCGCATCACGACCGGTCTGATTAAACGTTGCATCGTAAAACGTCGTGTAGTTAATGCCGACGCCGACATAGGGTCGCGCTTTGCTTTGGCTGTCAAAGAAGTAGTACTGTGCCATCAGCGTTGGCGGCAATTGCCGGACCGTCGCCAGCGTGCCCGTTGGGCCAAGGCCAACTTTATGGCGGAACGGTGTGGCGGCCAGTAGCTCGACGCCAATATTGTCTGTCGCCATATAGGTAAACGTTAAGCCCAGTTGGGTATCATTACTGGCACTGAATCCACCCATACCCAGTACGTTATCCGAGCCTTCGTTAGGTCGAACGGTGGCGCTACCTGCGCGAATAAAAAAATCACCTGCCTGGTGGGCCAGTGCCAGTTGAGGTAACGCAAGCGCCAGCAGCATGGCGCATTTAGCCAGTTTCATAGTCACTCCTGTGAGAAAGTAAGGTGCCTGCACTGAATCATTTTTTTGTGCGCACAGGTTTAGCGCGATTTTTTTATAAATGCATCTAAATCAAGACGGAAAAATGATTTAAAAAACAATGGATTGACTCAGATCAATTTTATGCCCGTATCCCGGACACAAATAGTGCTTGCCGAAAAAATGGAGCGGCATTACTTTGCTCATCTCCCCCTGTGATTTTGGTTCGATGCCTTAGAGGTGGCGGGCGATCAAATGAGTGAAACTACAAACCCCTGTATTAGCTGTGGTGCCTGTTGTGCCCACTTCCGCGTCTCGTTTTACTGGGCTGAAGCCGACGATGCGGGCGGCCCCGTTCCCACAGAATTAACGGAACCTTTAAGTCTGATGATGCGAAATATGCGTGGGACGAACGATCGTTCGCCGCGCTGTATTGCGCTTGAAGGGGAAATCGGCCACTGCGTGTCGTGCAGTATTTATGAGAACCGCCCCTCGCCCTGCCGGGAGTTTGCTATGTCCGGCGAAAACGGGATTGGGAATGAAGGCTGCGATCGGGCCCGGGCACGCTATGGCCTTCCCGCACTGTTTCACCCATCTTTACCTGTTATGACAGAAAGTTATCCGGTTGCGGGTGCCAGCGAGCCGCCAGAACATGTACAATCGACGGGTTAATTAACCCGGTTCTTTCAAGGAGTGTACATGTCTATCACGGCAAGCTCGTTATACCGTGACACAGGAAATTTTTTTCGTCATCAACTGATTACTCTGGTGCTGATGTCACTGTTGACCGCGTTTGTCACAGTGATGCTTTTACATGCGTTCACACCGGGTGACGATCAAATGGCGATCCTGCAGCAAGGCGATATCAGCAGTGCCTCGCTGTTTGAAATGGTGCAGAGCATGTCGCCCGAACAGCAGCAGGTTCTGCTGCGTGCGTCTGCTGCGGGTACTTTTGCAGGCCTTGTCGGCAATACACTGCTGTTGGGCGGTATGCTGTGCCTGATTCCGCTGGTATCGTCTGGCCAGCGCGTGAGCGCGCTGCGTGCCATTGGTACATCCGCGCCTTTATTACCGAAACTGCTGCTGCTGACCTTTTTGATCACCCTGGTCGCCCAACTGGGTTTTATGGTTCTGGTGGTGCCTGGCGTGCTGCTTACCATCGTGCTCTCGTTGTCGCCAATCATTCTGGCAAATGAAAAACTGGGCGTTATCGCCGCCATGCGCGCCAGCATGCGCATGGCCTGGAAAAACGTCAGACTGATTGCGCCAGCCATTATTCTGTGGCTGCTGGCAAAACTGGCAGTGATGTTTTTCTTTACCTCGTTAGTGGTGCTGCCGATGAACGTGTCGACGGTGATTTTCACCGCTATCGGGAATCTGATTTCAACCCTGTTAGTAATTTACCTGTACCGGCTTTATATGCTGTTACGTTGATTGTCCGTGCGCCTTCCGGCGCACTGGCCGGGAATACCGCCTTAACTGGAATGACTATGAAGCAGTTACTCGACTTTCTTCCCCTTGTGGTTTTCTTTATTTTTTATAAGTTGTACGACATCTTCATCGCCTCAGGAGCCCTGGTTGTCGCGACCGGTCTGGCGCTGGTGGCAAGCTGGGTGCTCTATCGCAAGCTTGAAAAAATGACCATTTTTACGTTTGTGCTGGTGGCGGTGTTTGGCACGCTCACCCTGGTTTTCCATAATGATGAATTTATTAAATGGAAAGTCACGGTGATCTACAGCCTGTTTGCGCTGGCGTTACTGTTCAGCCAGTGGTTTATGAAACAGCCGTTAATTCAGACCATGTTGGGAAAAGAGCTGGAGTTACCCAACACCGTATGGCGCAATCTGAATATTGCCTGGGCCCTCTTCTTTTTATTGTGTGGTCTGGCGAATATCTATGTGGCATTTTGGTTACCTCAGTCAGTCTGGGTTAACTTTAAAGTGTTTGGGCTGACCGGCCTGACGCTACTCTTTACCTTACTGAGTGGGCTCTATATCTGGCGTAAAATGCCGCAACAACAGCAAAAATAAACCTGCTGCCCGTCTGTGCGGGCAGACTTTCTTTCATTCATTACATAAGAAAACAACGCAATGGACGAAAAACATAAATTGCCCCAGGGCGAAATGGTCATGCGGACGCTCGCGATGCCTGCGGATACTAACGCAAACGGCGACATCTTCGGTGGCTGGTTGATGTCGCAAATGGATATGGGCGGTGCCATTCTGGCAAAAGAAATCGCCAAGGGCCGTGTCGTCACCGTCAGAGTGGATGGTATGACCTTTTTAAAACCCGTCGCGGTCGGCGATGTTGTCAGTTGCTACGCACAGTGCATTCGCACGGGCAACAGCTCAATGACGATCAATGTGCAGGTATGGATTAAGAAAGTGTCGTCTGAGCCTATTGGTCAGACCTATTGCGCGACCGAAGCGGTCTTTATTTATGTTGCGGTGGACAATGAAGGCCATCCCCGTCAGCTGCCTGCGGGACGGGATAATCAGTCAGCCCCTGCCTGAGTGCGGTTCAGCCTGACATCGCAGACAGGCTGAATCTGAACCGGACCCGGGCGGGTCCGGGCCCGCTTAGCCGACTTCACGTTGCTGAAACGCCTCACAAGCCTTATTCAAGGCTGGCCCCGCCGTTAATTTTAAACACAATATTCATCGTCAGACCGGTACCGGGCTTACCGCTCTGATAGCGCCACGAACGCATGGCTTGTTTGACGCTGCGCTCAAACATGTTGCGCGGTTCCGCAGACAGAATATCAATGTTGTCGACCCGTCCGTCACTGTCCACATCAAATTTCACTCTGACACGGCCTTCTACTCGCAGGGCCGCCGCGCGTGGCGGATAGGCTGGCTTGCTGATATTCAGCGCTTTTGGGCCGGTTGAGGCCGTCTGCGCAGGTGTTGCTGACGGTGTCGCTTTCGGCGCTGTCGCAGGCTTAGTCTGTGTTGCAGGCGCATCCTGCTTAAAGGGGTTGGCCTGGGGCTTCGCTTCCTCACGCGGTTTTACTTCGCGTTTTGGCTGTGTATGTTTGGGCTGGTGCCGCGGTCTGGGTTTTGGCTCAGGTTTGGGTTCCGGTTTGGGAATCGGCACTGGCTCAGCTTTAGGCGGTTCCGGAGCGGGTTTCGGCTCGGCCACAGGCTCAGGGGCTGGCTGGGGGGTCGGTTGCGGTGTCGGTTGTGTGATTGCGGGTTCAGGCTGAACCTCGGGCGCGACCATTGTCACACTGATTGGCTGGGATGCTTTGGGCAGTTCTCGGGTTTGATGAAAAGACGCATAGAGAATACCGGCAATGACTGCACCATGGAGCACAACGGACAACATCATGGCGACATGCGTGCGTTTCGGTAAAGGCATAGTCAGCGTGGTCATAACAATCGCAGTTATCAAATGAAGCCCTGATTTTAAATGCAAATAGCAATCAGTTTCAATAATCACCTTAGTGCCGGGCGAAAAAAGCCCCTTTAGCCCATTATGCTCAGCACGTTATTGACGCAAGGTTTCGTTTGCACTCTACTTAACTATCCCTTACCGTGTTGCAAAATTTATAGAGTCAATGGGAGCGCCCTAGTGCTTTACGTCATTTATGCTGAAGATAACGCCGATTCTCTGGAAAAACGCAACGCGGTGCGCCCCGCTCACCTTGCGCGTCTGAAGCTGCTGCATGAAGAAGGCCGTTTGATCGTTGCAGGCCCCATGCCTGCGGTTGACAGTAACGATCCTGGCGTAGCCGGTTTCACCGGCTCCACGGTGATTGCAGAGTTCCCGTCACTGGAAACGGCCCAGGCCTGGGCAGCGGACGATCCCTATATTGCGGCGGGTGTTTACAAACACGTCAGCGTCAAGCCGTTTAAGCGGGTTTTCTGAGCCCGCCGACAACACTGACGCTTCTACAGAGATAGTCTGAATGCATGCCATTATCATGGCCCTGCTGCTGGTCATCACCCTGCTTGTGGGTGGCGCGTTGTATCTGTGGCGAAAGCACGGCTGGCGAAACAAAAAGCACTTGATCGTCATGCTGATTGTACTGGCGGCAGCCGTCCAGTTGGTTAACGTCAACTTATTGATGACCGGACAGTAATTTAACAGCCGCTTCGCGCGGCTGCGTCATCAGAGATTTTGTGTGATAAACAGAATGGAACGACGTTGCTGTTGCGCCAGTTGATGGCGAATCCCGTGGATGCGTTTATAGCGGCGTGACTGCCCTTCCAGCCAGCGCGAACGTCGACGCTGCACCTGACGCAACATTCTCCAGCGGGCCACTTCGTTTCTGCTTCGTCTCATAACTTCCTCTCTGACATCTGACTCACGCGCACGCATTATAGAGATCTCTGCGCTAATGCCAAATCGGATCTCGCATTGACATACCACGATGATTAAGGGTTTCACTCCCTACCATCTCCACGTAAACTTCTCAGATTCAAGCGCGAACAGGATGTCCACTTAATGACGACGTTTTATACGCTTATCAGTTGGTTATTGGTATTTGGTTACTGGTTATTGATTGCGGGTATTACCCTGCGCATTCTGATGAAGCGACGAGCCGTAACCTCGGCAATGGCATGGCTGCTGATTATTTTTATTCTGCCACTGGTTGGCATTATTGCTTATCTGTCGTTTGGTGAATTGCATCTGGGTAAACGCCGGGCTGAACGCGCGCGAACGATGTGGCCCTCTACCGCCCGCTGGCTGAATGATCTTAAAAAGCGTACCGAAATCTTTGCCACCGATTACAGCGATGTCGCGCAGGCGTTATTTCAGTTGTGCAACAACCGTCAGGGCATCGCAGGGGTAAAAGGGAATCAGTTACAGCTGTTGACCAGTTCGGACGATGTAATGAAAGCCCTCATCAGGGATATTCAGCTGGCCCGGCACAATATTGAGATGGTGTTTTATATCTGGAATCCGGGCGGACTGGCGGATGAAGTCGCCGAATCCCTGATGGCCGCGTCGCGGCGCGGTGTTCACTGCCGCCTTATGCTGGATTCCGCAGGGAGCGTTGCCTTCTTCCGCAGCCCGTGGGTCGGGATGATGCGTAATGCGGGTATCGATGTGGTTGAGGCGCTACAGGTCAGCCTGCTACGTGTCTTTCTGCGTCGTATGGATTTACGTCAGCATCGCAAAATGGTGCTGATTGACAACTATATTGCCTATACCGGCAGCATGAATCTGGTGGACCCGCGCTTTTTTAAACAGGACGCGGGCGTGGGTCAGTGGGTCGATCTGATGGCGCGTATGGAAGGGCCGGTATCAACCGCCATGGGGATCGTTTACAGCTGTGACTGGGAAATTGAGACCGGCAAGCGTATTCTGCCCCCACCGCCCGACCGCAATATTATGCCGTTCGAACAGGAAAGTGGTCATACCGTTCAGGTCATCGCTTCCGGTCCCGGTTTTCCCGAGGATTTAATTCATCAGGCGTTGCTTACGGCGGTCTACTCTGCCCGCGAACAGCTGATCATGACCACGCCTTATCTGGTGCCCAGTGACGATCTGCTGCATGCCATCTGCACGGCTGCGCTACGTGGCGTCAATGTGAGTCTGGTGGTTCCGCGGCACAACGACTCTCTGCTGGTAAGCTGGGCCAGCCGCTCGTTTTTTAGTGAGCTGCTTGAGGCCGGCGTTAAGATCTACCAGTTTGAAGATGGCCTGCTGCATACCAAAAGCGTGCTGGTCGATGGTCAGTTGAGTTTAGTGGGGACCGTGAATCTCGATATGCGCAGCTTATGGCTGAATTTCGAAATTACACTCGCCGTCGATGATGCCGGATTTGGCAGCGATTTGGCCTGCGTCCAGGACGACTATATTGCCCGTTCGCGTCTGCTTGACGCCAGACGGTGGGCAAAACGTGCCTGGTGGAAGCGGATTGTCGAACGACTGTTTTACTTCTTTAGTCCTTTACTGTAAAACGAGCGAAATTACGAACCGCCCTCAGATAAACGGGACCGAAAATGGATCTGAACAACCGCCTGACAGAAGACGAAACGCTGGAACAGGCCTACGACATTTTTCTTGAACTGGCAGGTGACAACCTTGACCCTGCAGACATTATTCTTTTCAATCTGCAGTTTGAAGAGCGTGGCGGCGCAGAACTGTTTGATCCGGGCGAAGACTGGCAGGAGCACGTGGACTTCGATTTGAACCCCGACTTTTTCTCTGAAGTGGTCATTGGTCTGGGCGAAGCAGACGGCGAACCTATTACCGATGTGTTTGCGCGCGTACTGCTGTGTCGGGAAAAAGATCACAAGCTGTGCCATATTTTATGGCGTGAGTAGTCCTCACCTCGTAACGAAAACGCCGGGCAACAGCCCGGCGTTTTGGTTTAAAGCGGATCCACCTTCAGGCAGGACACCGCATGGCGGAAGCTGCCTTCAAGCAGCGGCCGCGTTTTGGCGCACTCCGGTCCGGCAATCGGGCAGCGGGTGCGGAAAACGCACCCGGATGGCGGATTGATCGGCGACGGTAATTCCCCTTCCAGCAACTGAATCTGCTTATTTTTTTCCAGATCCGGATCGGGAATCGGTACGGCTGACATCAGCGCCTTGGTATAAGGATGCTGCGGATGGGTATACACCTCATCGTAGGTGCCCAGCTCCACCGCGTGCCCCAGATACATCACCAGTACGCGATCCGAGATGTGCTTCACCACCGCCAGGTCGTGGGCGATAAAGATCAGCGACAGCCCCATTTCTCGCTGCAGTTGCTGTAGCAGGTTGACCACCTGCGCCTGAATGGACACATCCAGTGCAGAGACCGGTTCATCACAGATGATCAGTTTAGGCTCAAGAATCAATGCACGCGCAATGCCGATACGCTGACACTGACCGCCTGAAAACTCGTGCGGATACCGGTTAATCAGGTTAGGCAACAAGCCCACTTTCATCATCATCGTTTTGACGCGATCTTTGATGTCCTGGCGAGAAAGCTCAGGGTGATAGGTGCGTAAGGGCTCGGCGATAATATCGCCGATGGTCATGCGCGGGTTAAGCGAGGCCAGCGGATCCTGAAATATCATCTGAATATCGCTACGCGCCTTACGCCACTCTTCCTCACTCTGCCCCAGCAGGTTACGGCCAAGCCAGGTGACACGGCCTTCCGTGGCTTTCACTAACCCGATAATCGCACGTGCCAGCGTGGATTTACCGCAGCCGGACTCGCCCACCACACCCAGCGTTTCCCCTTCGTACAGGCGCAGACTGACGCCATCCACGGCCTTCAGCGTTTTTGGCGGCTGCCAGAACCACTGCTTGTCATCCTTGATGTCGAAATGAACTTTCAGATCGGCAATTTCGAGTAGGACTTTTTTTTCTGCCAGGCTCATACGAGTTCCTCCACCGGCTTAAAGCAGGCGCGTAAGCGCCCTTCTGCAAACGGTAACAGCGGCGGTGCTTTGGAACAGATATCCATGGCATGCGGACAGCGCGGCTGGAACGGACAACCCTGCGGCAGACGCAGCAGGTTTGGTGGATTACCCGGAATGGTGGTCAGGCTTTCACCTTCTGCATCCAGTCTTGGCACCGCATTCAGGAGACCAATCGAGTAGGGGTGAGCCGGCTGATAAAACACATCGCGCGCGCGACCGTATTCCATGGTGCGGCCGGCATACATCACCAGCACTTTATCGCAGATCCCGGCCACCACGCCCAGATCGTGGGTAATCATGATGATCGCCGTATTGAACTCGCGCTTTAGCTCATTCAGCAGCGTCATAATCTGCGCCTGCACCGTAACATCCAGCGCGGTCGTCGGTTCATCCGCAATCAGCAGCTTAGGCCGGCACAGGAGCGCCATCGCGATCATCACGCGCTGACGCATCCCGCCCGAAAACTCATGTGGGTACATCTTCATGCGTTTGCGGGCTTCAGGCATTTTTACCGCGTCCAGCATTTTCACCGACTCTTCAAAGGCCTGAGCGCTGCTCATGCCTTTGTGCAGTTTCAGCACTTCCATTAACTGTTCGCCGACCCGCATATACGGATTCAGTGATGTCATGGGATCCTGAAAAATCATCGCGATTTGTTCAGCGCGCAGCCGGTTTAACTGTTTTTCCGGCAGATTAAGAATCTCTTTACCGTTGAACAACGCAGAGCCGCCAATGCGGCCATTGCTGGCCAGCAGGCCCATCAGCGCAAACGCGGTTTGCGATTTACCCGAGCCTGACTCACCGACAATGCCCAGGGTTTCCCCGGCACGCAGTGAGAAATTGAGATCGTTCACGGCGGTGACATCACCGTCATGGGTGCCGAACGTAACACGTAAGTCTTTCACTTCAAGCAACAGGTCGCTTCCCGCGCGTGCAGCCTGAGCAGGCTGAAATTCATGAATAGTCATCGGGAAACTCCTTAACGATCTTTGGGGTCGAGGGCATCACGCAGGCCATCGCCAATAAAGTTAAAACAGAACAGCGTGACCACCAGGAAAATGGCCGGGAACAGCAACAGCCACGGCGAAACTTCCATGGAGTTAGCCCCATCGCTCAACAGCGCGCCCCAGCTACTCAGCGGCTCCTGGGTGCCCAGGCCGAGAAAGCTCAGGAATGATTCGAACAGAATCATGCTGGGCACCAGCAGCGAGGCGTAAACCACCACCACGCCCAGTACGTTAGGCACGATATGGCGCGTCACGATTTTCCAGGTCGAAACGCCGCCGACATGCGCCGCTTCAATAAACTCTTTGCGCTTCAGGCTCAGAGTTTGTCCACGCACGATACGCGCCATGTCCAGCCACGACACCATACCGATAGCAGCAAAAATCAGCAGGATGTTACGGCCAAAGAAGGTGACCAACAGAATGACGAAAAACATAAACGGGAAGGAGTTAAGAATTTCCAGAATACGCATCATCACGGAGTCGATTTTTCCACCAAGGTAACCGGCAATGGAACCGTAGAGCGTTCCCACCACCACGGCGATCAACGCGGCGGCAATGCCCACCATTAACGAAATACGACCGCCAATGGCGACGCGCACCAGCAGATCACGCCCCGATGAGTCGGTGCCAAACCAGTGTCCGGACGTGGTATCTGGCGGCGATGACATCATTCCCCAGTCGGTATCGAAATAGGAGAACGGTGACAACATGGGCGCGAAAATTACAAACAGCGTGATTAACATCAGCACCATCAGGCTGATTAACGCGGCCCGGTTATGAATAAAACGGCGACGGGCATCCTGCCACAGGCTACGCCCTTCGACTTCCAGTTTTTCACTGAATGCATCAAGAGCTTCGCTATTTTTCTTACTTAACATCATGGCGAACTCCAGAATCAGTAGCGAATTTTCGGGTCGATAACGGCATAGAGCACATCGACGATCGCGTTAAACAGAATGGTCAACAGCCCCACCAGAATCGTCAGGCTCAGTACCAGCGAGTAGTCACGGTTAAGCGCGCCGTTGACAAACAGCTGACCGATACCGGGCAGTCCGTAAATAGATTCAATCACCATAGAGCCAGTAATAATGCCCACAAATGCCGGTCCCATATAGGAAATAACCGGCAACAGTGCTGGCTTGAGCGCGTGACGTAAAACGATACGACGTAACGGCAACCCTTTGGCTCGCGCGGTACGGATAAAGTTGGAATGCATCACCTCAATCATTGAGCCACGAGTGATACGCGCGATACTGGCAATGTAAGCCAGGGATAACGCCACCATCGGCAGCAGCATATAGTTCCACTGTCCACCGTTCCAGCCGCCACCCGGCAGCCATTTCAGCGTAATGGCGAAAATCAGGACTAACAGCGGTGCAACCACAAAACTCGGTATGACCACGCCGGTCATTGCCACCCCCATGACGACGTAATCCCACAGGGTGTTTTGCTTCAGCGCGGCGATAACCCCTGCCGTCACGCCCAGTACCACGGCCAGGATAAAGGCAGCCAGCCCCAGTTTGGCCGACACCGGAAAGGCATGACCAACCAAGTAGTTCACCGAATAGTCTTTATATTTAAACGAGGGGCCAAAGTCGCCATGGGCCAGTTGAATCAGGTAATCAACATATTGCTTGCCAATGGGATCATTGAGGTGATATTTCGCCTCGATATTCGCCATCACCTCTGGCGACAGCGTACGCTCACCCGTGAACGGACTGCCGGGGGCCAGTCGCATCATAAAGAAGGAGATAGTAATAAGGACGAAAAGCGTCGGGATGGCTTCAAGTAACCGACGCAAAATGAATTTTAACATTGCCGTACCTACCAGGCTGGTGCTTCACATTGCATTAAAAAATACAGGCGGCGCTCATGGCGCCGCCGCTGTTCTTGGTGTTCTGTTAGTGCTTAATGATGTACAGGTTTCTGTCTGCGACGTTATCCAGCGGATCTTTACCGGTATAACCACCGACATACGGTTTCACCAGACGGGTGTTCACGTAGTAGTACAATGGCACGATGGCAGAGTCTTTATCCAGCTGCTGCTCAGCTTTTTCATAGTCAGCCGACCGGGCTTTATCATCGGTCGTGGCCAGGGCATCTTTCATCAGCTTGTCGAAGGCCGGGCTCTTGTAGTGCGCGGTGTTGTTACTGCTGTCAGACAGCATGGTATTCAGGAACGACGTCGGTTCGTTATAGTCTGCACACCAGCCTGCACGTGCAACGTCGAAGTTGCCCTGATGACGCGTATCCAGGAAGGTTTTCCACTCCTGGTTCTCCAGCTTCACTTTCACACCCAGATTTTTGGCCCAAATCGACGAGGCGGCAATGGCCAGTTTTTTATGCAGATCGGAGGTGTTGTACAGGAGCGTAAACGTTAACGGTTTTTCTGCCGTGTAACCGGCTTCAGCCAGCAGCTTTTTGGCTTCAGCATTACGTTTTTCCTGTGACCAGGTAAACCACTCTGGCTTCACCAGCTCCATACCATCTGTTGCTGGTGGCGTGTAGCTATAGGCTGGCTTCTGGCCCTGCGCCAGCACTTTATCCACGATAATGTCGCGGTCGATACCCAGTTTCAATGCGGCACGTACGCGCGGATCGGTGAAAGGCGCTTTCTGGTTATTAATTTCGTAATAGTAGGTGCACAGATAAGGGTCAACATGCAGCTCTTTACCGTTGTCACGCTGTAATTTTTTGAACAGCTCAATCGGCAGATTGTTATAGGTCATGTCACTGCCGTTATCAGAAAAGTAACGGTTAACATCACTGACTTCTGACGAAATGGGCAGGAAGGTGACTTTGTTCAGCACGGTATGCGCGTTATCCCAGTAATCAGGGTTGCGCACAACGGTAATACGTTCGTTAATGACGTGAGATTCCAGCTTAAAGGCACCGTTGCTGACGATATTTTCAGGTTGGGTCCACTTATCACCGAATTTCTCAATAACCGCTTTGTTTACCGGCGACATTGAGGAGTGAATCAGTAATTTATAGAAATACGGAACCGGCTCGCTCAGGGTCACTTGCAGCGTATGATCGTCAAGCGCCTTCACGCCCAAATCTGTTGGCGGTTTCTTACCGGCGATAATATCGTCAACGTTGGCCAGGTGACCGTATTGCAGATAGCTGGCATAAGGAGACGCGGTTTTCGGATCGGCCAGACGCTGCCAGCTGTAAACGAAATCCTGAGCAGTTACCGGCTCACCGTTTGACCATTTGGCATTTTTGCGCAGATGGAAGGTCCAGACTTTAAAGTCTTTATTATCCCAGCTCTCTGCCACGCCAGGAATCGGATGGCCGTTGGTATCGCTGATCACCAGTCCTTCAAACAGGTCACGGCTGACGTTCGATTCCGGTACGCCTTCAATTTTGTGCGGATCCAGCGACTGAACCTCGCTACCGTTTCCTTTTACCAGCTCTTGCTTCGCGGCCAGCTCAACCCCGGCAGGGACCGTGGCGGCGATAACGCTGTTGGCTGTGAGCGCACTCATCGCTGCAAAGACGCTGGCAGCAATCAGGGTTTTCTTCGTGATGTTGTTCATTCTTAACTCCAGTTTTTTTATTTTCACCGAGGGTGTTTGCGACCTCAGTGTTCCCCGTATTCGGGCCCCGGTGTTTTCACCTGGGGAGCATTGACCCTGTAGCGTGGTCAGCACGGTAACGCCCTTCCCGGCTGTGCCGCCGGATAAGCGCGTTATCAGTGTTGTTTAATGAAATAATATTTCAGATCTGTCATGTCCTGCGGATCGTGGCCGGTGAACCCGCCAACCCAGGGTTTAACCAGCCTCACGCTGACGCGGTAGTAAACTGGCACAATTGCCGAGTCTTTGTCGAGTTGTGTTTCAGCCTGCTGATACAATGCCGCGCGGTCAGCATCCTTTGTGACGCTTAGCGTGTCTGCCATCAGCCGATCAAAGGCCGCACTACGATAAAACGCGGTATTGGTCGACGACTGACTCAGGAACATATTCAGGAAAGTAGAGGGCTCGTTATAATCCGCGCACCATGTGGCCCGCACCACGTCATACTGTGCCTGATGACGCGTTTCCAGCAGCGTTTTCCATTCCTGATTTTGTAAGGTGACCTGCGCCCCGAGGTTGCGCTGCCACATTGACGCTGCAGCAATCGCCTGGGTTTTATTTTGATCGGAGGTGTTATAAAGCAGCGTAAAACGCAAAGGATTTTTACTGTCGAAACCCGCTTCCGCCAGCAGTTTCTTTGCCGCCTCATTGCGCTGCGACTGCGACCAGGCCATCCATTCCGGTGTGGCTAACGCGGCCCCATTGGTATAGGGCGGTGTAAAACTGTAAGCCGGAATCTGGCCCTGTCCCATAATCTTTTTGGCGATAATGTCGCGGTCCAGCGTCATCTTTATAGACGCGCGCACGCGCGCATCAGTAAAAGGCGGCTTTTTATTGTTGATTTCATAATAAAACGTACACAACAAGGGGCTGACTTTGACTTCGTCGCCGATGTCCTTACGCAGCTTCGCGAACATATTGGGCGGGATGGCGCTGTTGGTCATATCCAGGCCACCGCTGCGATAGCGGTTAATGTCGCTGTTCTCAGAACTGATCGGCAGAAACGTCCCCTGCTCAATCACGGTTTGCGCGTTGTTCCAGTAAAGCGGATTGCGCTTCAGGACAATTTTTTCGTTGACGACCCAGTCACTTAAGGTATAAGCACCATTACCAACATAATGCCCGGGTTGAGTCCATGCCTCGCCCCACTTCTGGATAGCGGGCGCATACACGGGTTTCATGGCCGTATGCGCCAGCATGGCAATCAGATAGGGAACGGGCTCTGTTAAAGTGACCTGTAAATGGTGATCGTCAATCGCTTTTACGCCCAGTTGGTCTGGTGCCGCTTTACCCGCAATAATCTCGTCGGCATTGGCAATATGCGCCGCCTGCAGATAACTGGTGTAAGGAGATGCAGTTTTCGGATCGGCCAGGCGTCGCCAGCTGTAAACAAAATCGTTAGCCGTTACCGGTTCGCCATTGCTCCATTTTGCATCGTTGCGCAGCGTGAAGGTCCAGATTTTTCCTTGCTGATTTTCCCAGCTCTCAGCCACACCGGGGACAACCTTACCGTTATTATCTGTATTAACCAGCCCGTCCAGCAGATTCAGGATAATATTGGATTCCGGCACACCTTCCGTCTTATGCGGGTCAAGCGAGGCCACTTCGGAGCCATTGTTAATGACAATTTGCTGCTGTGGCGATAAGGTCACGCCGGCGGGTACGCTGGCCGCACAGACGGGTAAAGCAGTCATCACACCTAGTGCCAGACAAGACCAATATTGCTGAGCGTTCATTTACCACACCTTGTTGACCTGCCCGTTTTTATTCTGCAATCCCGTCTGCATCAAGAAAAAAATCTTGCTATTTCGACCTTCGGGAAAACATGCTCAATGCGCCGAAAATTAGCAGAAGCTGAATGACGGCGCCAAAACTAAATAGTTAAAATGTTATCTGTTTCTCTTTTATCATGAGATTTTTCCCAGTGGAAGTGTTAATTTTTAGCCTAAAAATACATTAACCTACTGAATTATAAAAATATTCATAGATTTGATGCTATTCTAACCAGAATATTACATTCACCGATTTTGACTGCGTTGTTGTAGCGTCATTCTTTCCCGATGTGCCATTTAAAAAGGCATTAATGGGCCTTTACCAGCATTAATCATGCCAACATGCATCGTCAAAGCAGAATATAAGGTGAGATTGATGACAGGAAGGCCAGGCGCGTACTATCGGGACGCGCACTGAGTATTAGGGAAAGTGATAACCCGGAGGGGATATACAGCGGTGCAAATAATTGCCCGTTTAGAGTGCAATATTGTGTCGTATTGCACCCTTTTGATGCCTGTCTTTTTATGCTTGTTAAAATAAGTGGGTATTCAGCTTACCAGCCCTGGAAAAATCGCTTTAATGCCCGTTACCACAAATTCGATGCCCAGCGCCATTAACAGCAACCCCATGATACGGGTGATGACGTTGATGCCCGTTTGCCCCAGTACTCTGACCATAATAGGGGCGGCACGAAACAGTAACCAACAGCTGAAGGCAAAAATGGCCACTGCCACGGTAAATCCCAGCAGATTTAGCCAACTGTGATAGCGCGTACTCCAGACGATGGTTGAGCTGATTGCGCCGGGCCCGGCCATCAGCGGTAAAGCCAGCGGAACAACGCCAATACTTTCGCGAATCGCAGTTTCTGTTTTTTCCTGCTTGTTTTGTTTATCTTCGCCCAGCTTTCCGCTGATCATCGACATCGCTATCGTGACAACCAGAATGCCCCCGGCAATACGGAAAGAATCAATTGAGATGCCAAACACATGCAGAATGGCATCCCCTAAAAACAGCGACGTCCAGAGAATAATGGCCACAGCAAGGTTTGCGGTGAGATTCGTTTTATTACGTTCTGCCACGCCCTGATAACGCGTCATGCTGATAAACACCGGAATGATGCCAATGGGATTCACCAGTGCAAACAGGCCTACGAAAAACTTGATATAGCCAGATAGATCTAACAGCGCAGGATTCACGGTTCACTCCACATCCCAGATGAAAAACGCGCCTAATGTAAGGTAAAAACGCCGCGCACGCCAGTTGAAGCGAGAGTTATTTATTCTGTTAATTTACTTACAGTTTAGGGCGTTAAACCAGCCATTCCACAAAGGCTGGCAGATGTTACTTTTGTTACCGCTTTTAACCTCATCGCCCTCCCCCTCATGAACCGCAGGCTGAAAGGTGTCAGCTGTGGTTTAAATTGATTTGGATCATCATTGCTGTCCCCTAAACCCGATACTCTTTTGTTGTCAGCCACGATACCACCGGAGAAAAAGAATTCTTTTAGTAAACAACTGAAAAACCGCACTTTCATGCTCCGTGATTGAGCGGTTTTTACCCTGGCTATACTTTCCGTTCAGGCTTGTTTCCTAAAAAAGTTTAACTTCCTCAGGAGATCACAATGGCCGTTACTAATGTCGCTGAACTCAATGCACTGGTTGAACGGGTAAAAAAAGCCCAGCAAGCGTTCGCCAGTTTTTCTCAACAACAAGTCGATGCTATTTTCCGCGCAGCCGCACTGGCCGCTGCTGATGCCCGTATTCCCTTAGCGAAGATGGCGGTCGCAGAATCGGGCATGGGCATTGTCGAAGACAAAGTCATCAAAAATCACTTTGCGTCCGAATATATTTATAACGCCTATAAAGATGATAAAACCTGCGGCGTACTGGAAACCGATGATACCTTTGGCACCATTACGATTGCCGAACCCATCGGCCTGATTTGTGGGATCGTCCCGACCACCAACCCCACCTCTACCGCCATCTTCAAAGCTCTGATCAGCCTTAAAACCCGCAACGGTATTATCTTCTCGCCGCATCCTCGCGCCAAAGATGCCACCAATGAAGCCGCCGATATTGTGCTGCAGGCCGCGATTGCTGCTGGCGCCCCTAAAGACATTATCGGCTGGATCGATGCGCCCTCTGTTGAGCTGTCGAATCAGCTGATGCACCACCCGGACATCAATCTGATTCTTGCCACAGGTGGACCGGGCATGGTGAAAGCCGCTTACAGTTCCGGCAAACCGGCTATTGGTGTCGGTGCCGGGAATACACCTGTCGTGATTGATGAAACGGCAGATGTTAAACGCGCGGTGGCGTCCATCCTGATGTCGAAAACGTTTGATAACGGGGTGATTTGTGCCTCAGAGCAGTCCGTTATTGTTGTCGATGCGATTTACGATGCCGTTCGGGCACGTTTCGCCAGTCATGGTGGCTACCTGCTGCAGGGCCATGAACTTCAGGCGGTTCAGAATATTATCCTGAAAAATGGCGGCCTCAACGCCGCGATTGTGGGCCAGCCCGCAGTAAAAATTGCTGAGATGGCGGGCATTACGGTACCAACCGATACCAAAATTCTGATTGGTGAAGTTGAACGGGTCGACGAATCCGAACCTTTTGCCCATGAAAAACTGTCGCCAACGCTGGCGATGTACCGGGCTAAAGATTACGAAGACGCCGTCAGTAAAGCGGAAAAACTGGTCGCCATGGGCGGCATTGGCCACACCTCCTGCCTGTACACGGATCAGGATAACCAGTCCGCACGTGTCCACTATTTTGGCGACAAAATGAAAACGGCCCGTATCCTGATTAATACCCCCGCTTCTCAGGGTGGGATTGGCGATTTATATAACTTCAAACTCGCGCCTTCGTTGACGCTGGGTTGTGGCTCCTGGGGAGGTAACTCAATTTCCGAAAACGTCGGACCTAAACATCTGATCAATAAGAAAACCGTCGCCAAGCGAGCTGAAAATATGTTGTGGCATAAACTTCCGAAATCTATCTATTTCCGTCGTGGGTCATTGCCTGTCGCCTTAGAAGAGGTCGCCACCGACGGCGCGAAACGTGCATTTGTTGTGACTGACCGCTTCCTGTTCAATAACGGCTATGCCGACCAGGTTACCCGCGTCCTGAAATCCCACGGTATTGAAACGGAAGTGTTCTTCGAGGTCGAAGCAGACCCAACACTAAGCATTGTTCGCAAAGGCGCAGAGCAAATGCACAGCTTTAAACCCGATGTGATCATTGCGCTGGGCGGCGGCTCGCCAATGGATGCGGCGAAAATCATGTGGGTGATGTATGAGCATCCCGAAACCCACTTCGAAGAGCTGGCATTGCGCTTTATGGATATTCGTAAACGTATCTATAAGTTCCCGAAAATGGGCGTCAAAGCCCGCATGGTAGCAATCACCACTACCTCCGGCACCGGTTCAGAAGTGACCCCGTTTGCGGTGGTCACGGATGATGCCACCGGTCAAAAATATCCGCTGGCAGATTATGCACTGACCCCGGATATGGCCATTGTGGATGCGAACCTCGTAATGGATATGCCGCGTTCACTCTGCGCCTTTGGCGGTCTGGATGCGGTTACCCATGCACTGGAAGCCTATGTTTCCGTTCTGGCGAATGAGTATTCTGATGGTCAGGCACTGCAGGCGCTTAAGTTGCTGAAAGAGAACCTGCCCGCCAGTTATGCCGAAGGCGCCAAAAATCCGGTTGCGCGTGAACGTGTGCACAATGCCGCCACCATTGCCGGTATTGCCTTTGCCAACGCCTTCCTCGGCGTATGTCACTCGATGGCCCATAAACTGGGTTCCGAGTTCCATATTCCCCACGGACTGGCTAACTCGCTGCTGATTTCCAACGTCATTCGTTATAACGCAAATGACAACCCGACCAAACAGACTGCATTCAGTCAGTATGATCGTCCACAGGCGCGTCGTCGCTATGCGGAAATCGCCGATCATCTTGGTTTGACCGCCACAGGCGATCGTACTGCTCAGAAAATTGAGAAACTGCTGGTCTGGCTGGATGAAATTAAAACGGAACTGGGTATTCCCGCCTCGATTCGTGAAGCTGGCGTGCAGGAAGCGGATTTTCTGGCGAAAGTGGACAAACTGGCTGAGGATGCGTTCGACGATCAGTGTACCGGTGCTAACCCACGTTATCCGTTAATTGCTGAACTGAAACAGATCATGCTGGACAGTTACTACGGCCGCAAATTTGTTGAGCCTTGTGCCCAGGTTGAACAGCCGCTGACTCAACCCGTCAGCGATATCAAAGCCGCTAAAAAGGTCAAAAAAGCCTAATCAGGAACAAGCCCGTTAGCGCGGGTGCGCCATCCCCCTTGTGGCTCGGTCACAAGGGGTTTTTTATGGCTGTTGAGGATAAGCAGGCTGTTTGCCCGCTGTCAGTGAATGTGCAACCACACACGAACAGACCGACTCCCAGGTCGCCATAAAGATAAAGAGACGAATGAGGTTCGCCAGGAAAGACTTTTGCGACCACGTGAACCTGAGGTGAGGAACAGGATTACGCGACTGGCGTTTGCGCGCCGTGGATAGCCTGCAAACAGCCCTGCTCAATCGCTTTTTTATAGTGCTTGCGGCACACCGAGATATAGCGCTCATTGCCTCCAATCACCACCTGCTCCCCTTCCCGGAAGGGTTTGCCTTCGCTGTCGAGACGCAGCACCATGCCCGCTTTACGTCCGCAATGACATACGGTTTTAAGCTCCACCAGTTTATCGGCCCAGGCCAGCAGATACTGGCTACCGGTAAACAATTCTCCCAGAAAGTCGGTTCTTAACCCATAACACAGCACCGGAATATCCAGATTATCCACCACGTCAGACAAGGCCTTCACCTGTTCCCGTGTCAGAAACTGACTTTCATCCACTAACACACAGTGTACGGGCTGGCGCGCATGCTCTTGTGCAATTTCCACATCCAGCTGGCTTTCGGCATTATAAAGAACGGCCGGTGATGACAAGCCAATGCGTGAACTGACTTTACCGGTACCAAAGCGATTATCAATCTCAGCGGTATAAACCAGGGTCCGCATACCGCGCTCCTGATAATTATAGGAAGACTGCAAAAGCGCGGTTGATTTACCCGCGTTCATTGCCGAATAGTAGAAATAGAGTTGAGCCATTGGCACGGTATCCCGGTGTGGATGAAACAAAATAAGTGCGATTTTACCATATCTGACCGGCGATGCCGTGTTGATTTTCAGCCCGTTACGTTCAGACGAGAGCCAGCGTCGGGTATTGCCTGTCCTGCAACGGCAGCGCATTATTTTTGACTATATGAATATTAAAGACAGTATCGCGTTAAGCTTTATTTTCATTGAACCGTGTCAGGGCTTTATAGGTTGCCGGTTAAACATCAACGTTTCATTGGTCCTTACATCGCGCTTTATCTGGCGGAATTTATAATTTAATAAATTCATCTTTGAACTTTTAAAGCTAAAAATTAATTTAATGTTGAAGTTATTTCCCCCCACCACTACTATTAGCGGGCAGAACAACTCTCCTATTCATTATTCAGAGATCAGGACAATGAGCGAAGCACTAAAAAATCTTAATAATATCCGCACGCTGCGTGCCCAGGCCAGAGAGTGTTCTTTGGAAACACTGGAAGAAATGCTGGAAAAGTTTGAAGTCGTAGTAAATGAACGCCGCGATGAAGCGTCACATTCTAAAGCAGAAACGGAAGAGCGTGCGCGTAAACTTGAGCAATATCGCGATATGCTTTTAGCGGATGGAATCGATCCCAATGAGTTATTCAACGCATTGTCAGAGTCCAAAACGTCTGGCAAAGCCAAACGTGCTGCCCGCCCTGCCAAATATCAGTTTGTTGATGAAAACGGGGAGACCAAAACCTGGACCGGTCAGGGACGTACACCAGCAGCAATCAAAAAAGCCATGGAACAACATGGTAAGCAGTTAGACGACTTTTTGCTGTAAATCCTGGCGTGCTTTAGGCTTTGCTGGCTTCATTTTAGCGACCTGATTACCAATACCAGAAAAAAAAGGAAGCGGTCGCTTCCTTTTTGTTTTTATACCGAATAAAAGTTTCGGTACCAGTCAACAAAACGTCCGACACCTTCATCCACGCCTGTTTGCGGTTTAAAGCCGACAGCGTTAAATAAATCGCTGGTATCTGCGCTGGTAGCTAACACGTCACCGGGTTGCATTGGCATCAGATTTTTATTTGCCGTTACACCTAATGCTTTTTCAATCGCTTCAATATAGCGAATCAGGCTCATCGGCTGACTATTGCCTAAATTGTAAATACGATACGGCGCTGAACTCGACGCGGCAGATCCGCTCTCTACCGTCCAACTTTCATCCGGCTGCGGAATACGATCCTGCAGACGAATAATGGCCTCGACAACATCATCGATATAGGTGAAATCGCGTTGCATTTTACCCTGGTTATAGACGTCAATCGCCTCACCCGCAATCATAGCCCGGGTAAATTTAAACAAGGCCATATCGGGGCGTCCCCAGGGACCGTATACAGTGAAGAAACGTAAACCGGTGGTGGGTAACTGATACAGATGCGAATAGGTGTGCGACATCAGCTCATTGGCTTTTTTGGTCGCGGCATACAATGACACCGGATGATCGACACTGTCTTCTGTAGAAAACGGCAGCTTACTGTTCAGTCCATAAACGGAGCTGGACGACGCATAGAGCAGATGTTCAACACGATGATGACGGCACCCTTCAAGAATATTCAGATGCCCAATAACATTGGCATCCACATACGCATGCGGGTTTTCAAGTGAATAGCGCACACCAGCCTGAGCGGCCAGGTGGATAACGCGCTGAAATTTGTGCTGTTCGAAAAGTGCTGCAATGGCCTGACGGTCGGCCAAATCGGTTTTAACAAACGTAAAAGATGGGTTGTCGCCGATCAAATCAAGACGGGCTTGTTTGAGGCTGACATCATAATAGTCATTCAGGTTGTCAATACCGACAACCTGGTGACCGGCGGCCAACAGGCGTTGGCTCACATGGAAGCCAATAAAGCCTGCTGCGCCGGTTACCAGAAAATTCATAAATCCCTCATTAATCACACAGCCTGGATGGACGCTCCGCGGCCAATAGCGTAATAAACGAAGCCGCGTTTGCTGAGACGCTCTGGATCATACAGGTTACGTCCATCAAAAATCACGGGTTGTTTCAGTGCATTTTTGATCACGTCGAAGTCAGGGGCACGGAAATTTTGCCACTCAGTGCAAATTACCAGGCCATCTGCGCCCTGTAATGCTGATTCTTTGGTGCCCATCAGCTTCAAATCGTCGCGGTGACCGTAGATGCGTTGTGCTTCATCCATCGCTTCCGGATCGAAAGCCTGTACAGACGCACCTGCTTCCCACAGCGCTTCCATCAATACACGGCTCGATGCTTCACGCATATCGTCGGTATTCGGTTTGAACGACAGTCCCCACAGCGCAAACGTCTTCCCTTTCAGATCGTCACCAAAATGACGTTTGATAAAGGCGGGCAGCTTAGTTTTCTGGCTGTCATTGACGTCTTCCACCGCTTTTAACAGACGTGGTGTATAGCCAATGGATTCCGCCGTACGAATGAGCGCCTGCACATCTTTCGGGAAACAGGAACCGCCATAACCGCAGCCAGGATAGATAAAGTGATAGCCGATACGTGAGTCAGAACCAATCCCCTGGCGCACTTTTTCGATATCCGCACCTAAACGTTCCGCGAGATTGGAAATTTCATTCATAAAGCTGATTTTGGTCGCCAGCATACAGTTGGCAGCGTACTTCGTCAGCTCTGCACTGCGAATATCCATCAGGATCATACGATCGTGGTTGCGGTTGAAGGGCTCATAGAGCTCACGCAACAGTTCCACGACAGCATCATTATCCGTGCCGACAACGATGCGCTCGGGACGCATACAGTCAGCAACCGCCGCCCCTTCTTTCAGGAACTCGGGGTTGGATACTACATCAAAGCTGATATTGGCATCACGCGCCTGCAGGGTTTCCGTCATGACCGCACGGACTCTGTCAGCCGTTCCAACCGGTACGGTAGATTTATCGATGACCACTTTATGATCGGTCATATGCTGAGCAATGGTGCGTGCCACGGCAGTAACATATTTCAGATCGGCCGAACCATCTTCATCAGGCGGTGTGCCTACGGCGATAAACTGCATCACGCCATGGTTAACGCCCAGTGCAGCATCGGTGCTGAACTTCAGGCGACCGGATTCATAGTTAGACTTAACCAGCGGCGTCAGGCCTGGTTCAAAAATAGGAATCTGACCCTTTTTGAGGTTCTCAACCTTTTTTTCATCGACATCAATACAGAGAACGTCATGTCCGACTTCGGCCAACACCGCAGCCTGAACCAGACCGACATAGCCGATACCAAATACAGTGACTTTCATTACGCTATCCTGTGTTTTAAATTTTTAATCGCTAACGGTTTTATTGAGCCACTCAGAGAACTCTTTGCCCAGCACCGGATGGCGAACACCATATTCGACGAAAGCCTGCATGTATCCCAGTTTGTTACCGCAGTCATGGCTGACCCCTTTCAGGTGGTAAGCTTCAACGGTCTCTTTTTCCATCAGCATGGCGATAGAATCCGTGAGCTGTACTTCACCGCCTGCACCTGGAGGCGTTTTTGCCAGCAGTGGCCAGATATCTGCGGACAGAACATAACGCCCCACCACAGCCAGATTAGAAGGCGCTTCAGACGCTTTTGGTTTCTCAACCACACCGACCATCGGTGCGCTGTCGCCCGGGTTCAGTTCTGCGCCCTTGCAGTCAACAACACCATAAGCGGTTACATCACTGACAGGCTCAACCATGATCTGGCTGCGGCCAGACTCTTCATAACGGCTCAGCATTTCTGCCAGGTTATCTTTGGTTGGGTTTGACTCATATTCGTCGATGATCACATCAGGCAGGATGACGGCAACAGGCTCATCGCCGACCAGCGGGTGCGCGCACATTACCGCGTGGCCCAGGCCTTTAGCGATGCCCTGACGGACCTGCATGATGGTCACGTGTGGAGGACAGATGGACTGAATTTCATCCAGCAGCTGACGCTTAACGCGTTTTTCCAGCATCGACTCCAGTTCGAAACTGGTATCAAAATGGTTTTCAATGGCGTTCTTAGACGAGTGGGTTACCAGCACAATTTCATTGATACCCGCAGCAATACACTCGTTAACGACATACTGAATTAACGGCTTATCAACCAGCGGTAACATTTCTTTTGGAATCGCTTTCGTCGCAGGAAGCATACGCGTACCCAAACCTGCTACCGGGATTACCGCTTTTTTAACTTTGGTCTTATAGGCAGACATCAAAATACCTCTCTTATAGGCCGTTCAAGTTTTAATGCTTGATATGTCGGTTTAAATTCGGAAATGAGTATATCAGTTACTCGCGAACGGATTTATCCTGGAAGGCATCTATCCGTAGAATTTAAGACTATTACCCAAGTGTAAAGCTAACTTCTGGCACTGTCTTGCGGGTAAGTATAAATTACCCTTCGGTGTTTATTGCTCAGACGATAACATCAGTCGTATACGGCCCCCGGCGCCCCAAATATGGCACTGCCAGTCGTCCGCACGCTGGCTAATCTGGTTAATATGCGTACTGCCCATAGTGCCAAGCGGAACGCCATTACTGAGTTGAATTTGATGGGCCTGAACATGTAATGTGGCATTCAGGCCAGCAGAAACCAGCACCAGGTTTTTTAATCCGCGATGGTAGTACCCAACTAACAGAGGGAACTGTCCGGTTAAATTCGCCTGCCGTAGCAGCAGATTAACCTGTCTGAGTAAACTGCTTAACTCAGGTAATCGCTGTTTCTGTCCTGATAACTGTTCTTGTAATAATCCGTTAAACAGGGCGCGCAATAATAAAGCCGCCAGCACGCCATTGTCGCCCGCACGCGTGACATCGAGACAATAAAAAGCCAAATCTTTGTCAGATAACGCCGCAATATCCAGCACCAGCCCGGGCTGCTCCGCCATGGTTAACTGGCGATAATTTACCCGACAATGGGCAATGCGCTGCTGGACCGGGGGCTGCAGTTCTTTCAGTAATTTTGCCGCAGCGGAAGGATCGCGCACCAATGCATCCCAGTCCTGAAACAGCTGTTCATCTTCCTCGACTTTCGAGGTAAACATCGACGGATAGAGGCATTCGTATACCGCTTCACGGAAACGTTCAAAATTCTTCAGGGGTTTTAGCAACACATCCTGTACGCCCAGACGTAAAACCTGCGCGATGTCGGACATATTTTCGGTCGCGGAAATTATCAGAATGGGCAGTGTACTGCCGTGGCTGCGCAGATGTTCGACAAACTGAATTCCGTTCATGCGCGGCATTTCCAGGTCACAAATCACCAGTTCGACGGCATGTTTATCCAGTTGCTCAATAGCTTCCAGACCATCTTCAGCCTCAACAGTGACAGCCCCCATTGATGTTAAAAACTGGTTTAAAAGCGAACGGAAAACGGCCTCATCTTCGACAATGAGTATCTTTTTGCCGATCAGTGGTTTTTCCATTCCATCCCCCTGCGTACCCGATAAATCAATAGTGGTTCATAAAACGCAGTTGCGCCTTTCAGAATAGACCGAAGTAACATCTGTGCGTGAACAACCAGATTATCTTCTACGGACCAGCGGTAATAATTCATCCATTTGTTTCTCAACGGCAACCTTCCCAGCCGCAATTGCTTCTTCTGCACGATGAAAATCCAACGTGGATATCTGTGGACAAAATGGCTGGATAAGCACATCAGGCGGATCGCCTGCCATCCGGTTTCGCTTCAGGCGATTTTCCAGCACCTGGATGGACGTGGCCATGATCTCCATGGCGCCCGGCATTTGCGAGGCCCGGCGCTGCGTAAAATTGACCAGACGCTGTCGCAGTTTCCCACGCCAGTCGAGATTGAGCGCCACAGCCGCCGCATGTTCTTCTGAACTCTGGGGCGTCAGCGCCATCGCATTCTGCGGCATCAGATGCGCGTCGTGCTGAAGATCGACAGCAATCACCACATCCGCCCCCAGCGCGCGCGTCAGGGAGATCGGCACCGGATTCACCACCGCACCATCCACCAGCCAATATCCATTGTAGCCGACGGGCGGTAATAAACCTGGCATACTGCAGGACGCGCGTACCGCCTGATGTAATTCACCCTCGGTCAGCCACAGCTCGCGACCGGTACTTAAATTGGTTGCCACCACACCAAACGGCTTTCCGCACGATTCAATCGCGTCGTGCGTAATGAGTTGCCGGACATGGTTGAATACCCGTTCTCCGCGTAACAGTCCGCCTCGCTGCCAGGACAGATCCATCAGACGGATGACATCCCAGTAGCTAAACGCACTCACCCACTTTTTCATGTGCGGGAGACGATGATTGACGTAAGCTGCGCCCACCAGTGCACCGATGGAACAGCCTGCCACGACATCAATGTTGATACCTGCGCTCTCCAACGCTTCGATAACGCCAATATGCGCCCATCCTTTGGCGGCACCGGAACCCAGAGCCAATCCAATTTTTTGCTTTCTCATCTTACTCGGGTCCTGGCGTCAATACATGGCATCACACGCGTGGGTCGGATAAAGTAAACGATATCATTAACAATCACTGTTATTAACAGGAGAATGTGTGTCCGAATCTTGCCCATGCTGTAGCGGCAAGCAGTATAGCCTATGTTGTCAGCCCTTTGTTAAAGGAACAGAAATTCCCTTATCAGCTGAACAACTTATGCGCTCCCGCTACTGCGCTTATGTCAAACAAGACGTCGATTACCTCGTCGCCACCTGGCATCCCACCAGCCGCGTTCCGGCGCTGGCTGACTTAGTGACTGAAAGTTTCGCTGGTACTGAATGGCTCAGCCTGAACATCACACGTTGTGATGAGGGGCGCCACAAAGACGAATCTTTCGTCACTTTTTTTGCACGTTTTGCTGAAAACGGTGTTAATCGGGCGATGTACGAGCGTTCACGCTTTCTTCGCGAGGACAGTCGCTGGTACTATGTCGACGGAATGACGCCCGCCATCGGGCGCAACGATCGCTGTCCATGTGGCGCCGACAAAAAATACAAAAAATGTTGCGGTTAAGGCAGTTGCCTGCGTAACGGTTTTACCCTTAATGCTTTGACAGGACTCTGATTGAGATGCAAGCGCAAACCATGCAAAGAAAAGTTTTACGAACCATTTGTCCCGATGCAAAAGGTCTGATCGCCAAAATCACCAATATTTGTTACAAGCACGAACTGAATATCGTGCAAAACAATGAGTTTGTTGATCATCGCACCGGGCGTTTTTTCATGCGCACAGAGCTGGAAGGGATTTTTAACGACAATACTTTACTGGCCGATCTCGACAGCGCCCTTCCTCAGGGCTCGGTACGTGAACTGCACAGCGCAGGCCGTCGCCGCGTCGTTATTCTGGTCACCAAAGAAGCCCACTGCCTGGGCGACCTGCTGATGAAGAGCGCGTTTGGCGGGCTGGATATGGAAATAGCCGCCGTCATCGGTAACCATGAAACGCTGCGCTCGCTGGTCGAGCGTTTTGATATTCCGTTTGTGTTGGTCAGTCATGAAGGGCTTTCGCGGGAAGAGCATGATAATAAGATGGCGGACGAAATTGATCGTTACCAGCCAGATTATGTCGTGCTTGCCAAATATATGCGCGTGCTGACGCCGGGCTTCGTCCAGCGCTACCCGAATCAGATCATCAATATTCATCACTCGTTCCTGCCTGCCTTTATCGGCGCACGCCCTTATCACCAGGCTTATGAACGCGGCGTTAAAATCATTGGTGCGACGGCGCACTACGTTAATGACAACCTGGATGAAGGTCCGATCATTATGCAGGACGTCATCAACGTCGATCACAGCTATACAGCAGAAGAGATGATGCGTGCCGGGCGTGATGTAGAAAAGAATGTGCTGAGCCGCGCGTTAGATAAAGTGCTGGGTCAGCGTGTGTTTGTTTACGGCAACCGCACGATTATTCTTTAACCGCCACGGGCGCTGGACTGGCTGACATTCCAGCGCTACGCGTAAAAAGTGGGCAAACGGTTCGTGATTTGCCTGAGTCCGCTTTACAGTCTGAATCCATTTGGTATGATGCGCCCCGCTTCAGAGCACAACAATTCAGTCCCTGGTGGGATTCCCGAGCGGCCAAAGGGAGCAGACTGTAAATCTGCCGTCACAGACTTCGAAGGTTCGAATCCTTCTCCCACCACCATCTGAATCTGCTGCCTGAGCCTACAAATCATCCCCGGTGGGATTCCCGAGCGGCCAAAGGGAGCAGACTGTAAATCTGCCGTCACAGACTTCGAAGGTTCGAATCCTTCTCCCACCACCATCTCGCATTTAGCATCTTCATTCCGACATGCAACTCAGTCAACCTGTTCTGCATGGAGAGGGATGAGAACCTTCGACCAGGGTTCGCGTCGGGCACCGCGAGACAACGCGCATTAGCGCGGCCCGTAGGGTGAGGCGCAACGCGCCGAATCATCCTTCTCCCACCACTCTCTTCCCTTTAGCACGTCATGCCGTTATAAAACTGTTCTGCGCGGAGAAGGATAAGAGCCTTTGTTCAGCGTTCGTGCCGGGCATCGCCTGAGTAAACGCGTCTGGAAACCACTCTGGTTTTCTGTTCCCGCTGACCGTGTGTCGTGCTCTCTGGCCCGTGCTGTCCACCACTCGCTGAAATTGCCCTGCTCTGCCATGACATTTACGGCAAAAATCGCTACCATCCTGCCTATCATTCGCTGAAGGTTATCTCATGAAATTTATTTCATTCAATATTAACGGCTTGCGGGCACGTCCCCATCAACTCGAAGCACTGGTCGAGAAGCATCAGCCTGACGTCATTGGTCTGCAGGAAACGAAAGTCCATGATGATATGTTCCCGCTCGAGGATGTGGCTAAGCTGGGCTACAACGTGTTTTATCACGGTCAGAAAGGCCATTACGGTGTGGCACTGTTGACCAAGGTTCAGCCGGTCTCCGTGCGTCGGGGGTTTCCGGGCGATGGCGAGGATGCGCAGCGTCGCCTGATCATGGCTGAAATCCCCAGCCCGATTGGCGATATTACCGTGATAAATGGCTATTTTCCGCAGGGCGAGAGCCGCGATCACCCGACAAAGTTTCCGGCAAAAGAAAAATTTTACCGCGATCTGCAAAGCTATCTGAGCGAGAGTCTTACGGCGGATAAGCCCGTGCTGATCATGGGCGATATGAATATCAGCAGCACCGACCTGGATATTGGGATTGGCGAAGACAGCCGTAAACGCTGGCTGCGTACCGGTAAGTGTTCTTTCCTGCCCGAAGAGCGGGAATGGATGGACAGGCTGTTAAGCTGGGGGTTGGTCGATACCTGGCGTGCGCATCATCCCGATACCTGTGACCGTTTTTCCTGGTTCGATTACCGTTCTAAAGGGTTCGATGACAATCGCGGTCTGCGCATTGACCTGCTGCTGGCCAGCACCGGGCTGGCCTCGCACTGCATTGAGAGCGGTATTGACTACGATATTCGTGGCATGGAAAAACCCTCTGACCATGCCCCGGTCTGGTCAACCTTCCGCTTCTGATAGCGCTGACGCGTGGTGCGCCCGCCCACCACGCGTTTTCTATTTCACTATTTTCCAGATCAGGTTGTTCGTCCCCAGCGATTTTTCGTCACGCGCGCACTGTAACAGGACGCCTTCTGATTTCACGACTGCGCCCTCGGTATAATTGCGGTTTTCGAAAATACAGCACTGCATACAGTTCTGCTGATTATTTTGTCCCTGAGTCCAGGCTTCCCGCGGCATATCAACAATCACATCCGTATTAGTTCCGCCTGTAGACGGATGATAATTCGCCTGGGCCGGCCCACAGACAATCAGTGCGGCCAGCATGAGCAGTGCAGTTTTACGCATTATTCGGTTTCCTTAGTTTTACGCCGTGCTTTGCGCTGCGGACGTTTTTGTCCGGTGGACGGTAACCCACGAAACGCCTGTCCCGACGGTTGCTGCCGTGCCTGATGAATAAGACCACTCAGCGTGTGCACCAGCGGTTGCATAAACTCATCGTAACGGCAGGCCTTTTCACTAATCCGTGTCAGTGTCGATTCCCACTGGGCGGTCATGTCCGGCCGGGCTGCCAGATCCGGTAACGAATGGATCAACGCCTTACCCGTGTCGGTAGAATGAATATAGCGCCCTTTCTTCTGTAAAAATGACCGGCGGAACAATAATTCTATGATCCCCGCGCGCGTGGCTTCCGTTCCTAAACCATCGGTCGCACGAAGCACTTTCTTTAATTCTTTATCCTGAACAAAACGCGCAATACCGGTCATGGCTGACAGAAGCGTGGCATCTGTAAAATGGCGAGGTGGCTGCGTTTGCTTGGCCAGCACCTCGCCGTGCTCACACAGCAGGACGTCCCCTTCCGCCACGACCGGCAGCGGCATGCCGTCATTTTCTTCATCACGCTCTTTACTGCCCAGCAAAGCACGCCAGCCCGCCTCAGCCAGAAAGCGGGCCTTCGCCACGAATTTACCGCCCGCAATATCCAGTTCAATAGTGCATTTACGAAACATCGCATCCGGGCAGAACTGCATCAGATACTGACGCGCGATCAGGCCATAAACCTGCTGTTCATTGTCATTCAGCCTGACAGCGCTGGCGCGTGCTGTGGGAATAATGGCATGGTGCGCATCCACTTTTTTGTCGTCCCAACAGCGGTTTTTACGATCGGCATCAAACTCCGCAGGCGGCGTCAGATCGGGCTGGTGAACCTGAATGGCATTCAGCACTGCGTGACGACCAGCAAAATGCTCATCGGGCAAATAGCGGCTGTCGGAACGGGGATAGGTAATCAGTTTGTGGGTTTCATACAAGCGCTGACAGATATCCAGCACCGCCTGCGCGCTCAGGCCAAAGCGTTTTGCCGCCTCAATCTGCAGTGCCGAGAGCGAAAACGGGAGTGGCGCAGTGTCGCTTTCGCGCTTATCACTGTATGCGGTGACACGCGCAGGCTGACCGGTAATGCGGGCAACCACATGCTCTGCCAGACTCCGCTTGAGTAAGCGCCCTTCTTCATCCTGCCAGGGCTCACAGGCTTCACTGGGGACCCAGTTGGCAACAAAGCGGATGTCATCTGGCGTCACGATATGCGCTTTAACTTCAAAATAGTCTTTCGGCACAAAGTTTTCGATCTCTTCGTCGCGGCGCACCACCAGCCCCAGCACGGGTGTTTGCACCCGCCCCACCGACAATACGCCATCGTAACCGGCATTACGGCCCATTAACGTCCAGGCGCGGGTCATGTTGATGCCATACAGCCAGTCCGCCCGGGCGCGAGCCAGGGCGGAAACACACAGGGGGATAAACTCACGGTTTTCACGCAGGCGTCTGACTGCGCGTTCGACCGCCTGAGGATTGAGATCGTTGATCAGGCAGCGCTGCACCTTACTGCGTTTCTCGGCGGGCAGTTGCAGGTAATCCAGCACTTCGTCCACTAACAGTTGGCCTTCCCGATCCGGGTCACCGGCGTGAACCACTTCGTCCGCCTGCGCCAGCAACCCCTCAACCACTTTAAGCTGCTTAGCGACAGAGGGCCGCGGCTGCAGGCGCCACTTTTCAGGAATAATGGGCAGATCGGCCAGTGACCAGCGTGCGTAACGGCCGTCATAAGCATCGGGCTGCGCCTGCTCAAGTAAATGCCCTACGCACCAGGTGACGACCTGATCATTGCCACAGGCAATGAATCCGTCACCGCGGCGGTGCGGTTTAGGTAACACATCGGCAATGGCCCGTCCGAGGCTGGGTTTCTCTGCTATAAACAAACGCATTAAATCGGGTAATCCTTAACGTCAGCGAACAACAATGATGGCAGCGCCTGCCCCGTGCACGACGACAGTGCAGGATCACGGCCTGGCGCCATCGGATGCAGGCAGCCGGTTTCCCCGGACACAGCACGCGGCGCTGCCAGTGAAGACAGCGCTATAGTAGCCTGGCGGCACGCTGCTGATAAGCGTGCCGGATTTGCGAGGAAACGCTTCGCTCATTACGTGCGCAGTTTACCGCGCATCGCGTGGTTCAGACAGGTTCAGAAATAGCGGACGAAGGGTGCCGTGTCGGGATGAACCACGGTGGTGCTGGACTTAAGCTGCGGCGTGCCCAGATAGAGAAAGCCCACAATCGCGTCCTGCTCACGGCAGCCGAACGCCTCACGCACCTGCGGATCGTCGGTCCAGACGCCGCTCCGCCAGATGCCATTAAAGCCCTGAGCGACAGCAGCCATCTGCATCGCCATCACGGCACAGCTGGCAGAGGCGATTTGTTCCCAGCGCGGCACCTTGTGATTGATCTCGCAGTGCGCCACGACGGTGATGATCATGGGCGCACGGAACGGCGCCTGACTGGCTTTATTGATGGCTTTCTCATCCATCTGGTTGTCCCGCGCCGCTTTTTCCAGTAGCTGACTCAGGCGATCGCGGCCTTCATTTTCAACAATAATAAATCGCCAGGGTTGCAGGCCGCCGTGATCGGGTGCGCGCATGCCAGCGCGCAGGATGTTATCCAGCGCTTCACCGCTGGGGGCCGGTTCCGCCAGACGCGAGGCCGAACGACGATTAACCAGTAATTCTAGTGCGTCCATGTTTTTCTCCTGACAGTAAAAGCACGGGTAATCCTGGCACAAGTGGATTTTTTGTAACAGTCCAGGGTGATTTCCTGCTGACTTTTGTTTCGCTGCTCTTTAGGATGAGGTCGTTAACGGAGACCTGGCCCGCCTGGTGGCTATTTCCGGCTATATCAAAATGGAGAATGTGATGCGCACACTGTGGCGAATAATTGCGGGTCTGTTCCGCTGGACCTGGCGAGTGTTGAATTTTATCAGGGAATGTATTCTCAACCTGTTTCTGGTTTTCTTAATTATTGTCTGTGTGGGGATCTGGCTTCAGATCAGCGGCTCAGGCAGCCGTTCCTCCGCCCCGGTACAGCAAGGTGCGCTAAAAGTGGATTTGACCGGTGTGCTGGTCGACAAACCCTCCGTCAGCAACCGTCTGAGCAAAATTGGTCGTCAGTTATTAGGCACCAGTAGCGATCGTCTGCAGGAAAACTCCCTGTTTGATGTAGTGGATGCTATTCGTCAGGCCAAAGGTGACAGCAATATTAAAGGTCTGGTTTTAGACCTGCGTGATTTTGCTGGCGGCGATCAGCCTTCTCTGCAATATGTAGGTAAAGCGTTACGCGAGTTCCGCGACAGCGGTAAGCCTGTTTACGCCTTAGGCGACAGCTATAGCCAGGCGCAGTACTACCTTGCCAGCTATGCGACGAAAATCTATCTGTCGCCACAGGGCACCGTTGATTTGCACGGCTTTGCCACCAACGGTCTCTACTACAAAACGTTGCTCGACAAGCTGAAAGTCAATTCACACGTTTTCCGCGTGGGCACCTATAAATCAGCCGTTGAGCCCTTCCTGCGTGACGATATGTCGCCAGCGGCGCGTGACGCAGATAGCCGCTGGATTGGCCAGCTCTGGCAAAATTACCTGAATACCGTGTCTGCTAACCGCCAGATTACGCCTGAGCAGCTGTTCCCTGGCGCTGCCGCTATTATCGCAGGTCTGCAGGCTGTTAAGGGCGATACCGGAAAATATGCGCTGGATAACAAACTGGTCGATGTGCTGGGCTCACGCGCTGACGCGGACCAGGCGCTTATCCAGGCATTTGGCTTCGATAAGCAAAACAACGATTACCGTAACGTCAGCATTTATGATTACAACGTTAAACAGGATGCCAGCCAGCAAAAAGGCAACATTGCCGTGATTCTTGCCAGCGGTGCCATCATTGATGGTGATGAAACACCGGGTAATGTGGGCGGCGATACGACAGCGGCGCAGATCCGCGATGCGCGACTGGATCCCAAAATCAAGGCCATTATTTTGCGGGTGAACAGCCCGGGCGGCAGCGTTACGGCGTCCGAAGCGATTCGTTCGGAACTGGCCGCAGCGAAAGCGGCAGGCAAACCGATTGTGGTCTCCATGGGCGGTATGGCAGCCTCGGGCGGCTACTGGATCTCGACGCCAGCCAGCTACATTATTGCCAGCCCCAGCACGCTGACCGGCTCTATCGGCATCTTTGGCGTGATTAACACGCTGGAGAACAGCCTGGCCTCGATTGGTGTGCATACCGATGGCGTCGCGACCTCACCCCTGGCAGACGTCGCAAGCACCAAAGCGCTGCCTGAGGAAGTGCAGCAACTGATGCAGTTGACCATTGAAAACGGCTACCACAACTTCGTGGGACTGGTGGCGACATCGCGCCATAAAACACCGGAACAGATCGATGCCATCGCGCAGGGGCACGTCTGGACGGGCAGCGATGCCAAAGCCAATGGTCTGGTCGATGCGCTGGGCGATTTTGACGATGCGGTGAAAAAAGCGGCTGAGCTGGCGAAGGTTTCCCAGCCAGAGCTTGACTGGTATCAGGAAGATCCCGGCTTCCTTGACGTGATGCTGAATCAGATGAACGCGTCTGTTCAGGCCGTGCTGCCTGACACGATGAAAGCCTGGCTGCCTGCGCCTATGTACGATGTGATGAGCGCGATGAAGAATCAGCCCGGCCTGTTTGACCATCTGAACGATCCGCAAAACCGCTATGCCTTCTGCCTGAACTGCGGCGAAGTGCGATAAACCTCTCAGCCCGACTGCTTGTCGGGCTGCTTTTCCCTGCTGTTCCCCTTATACTGCCCGTTTTACGGCAAGTCTGAGTTTACCTATGCAAAAGAAAAATATTTACGTTGCCTACACGGGCGGTACCATCGGTATGCAACGTTCTGCTCAAGGTTATATTCCGGTTTCTGGTCATCTGCAGCAGGAACTGGCGAAGATGCCTGAGTTCCATCGCCCGGAAATGCCTGACTTCACGATTCATGAGTATCAGCCTCTGATTGACTCTTCTGACATGACCCCGCAGGACTGGCAGTCGATCGCCGAAGATATCCGGCTGAACTATGATCGCTATGATGGTTTTGTCATTCTGCACGGCACGGATACCATGGCATTTACCGCCTCTGCCCTGTCGTTTATGCTCGAAAATCTGGCTAAGCCGGTCATCGTTACGGGCTCACAGATTCCGTTAGCCGAACTGCGTTCCGATGGCCAACAAAACCTGCTTAATTCCCTTTACGTCGCTGCGAATTATCCCATCAACGAGGTGACGCTGTTTTTCAACAACACACTCTATCGCGGTAACCGTACCACTAAAGCGCACGCGGACGGTTTCAACGCCTTTGCGTCCCCCAACCTGTCAGCCTTGCTGGAAGCCGGGATTCATATCCGTCGTCTTAATACGCCGCCTGCACCTCAGGGCAAAGGCGAGCTGATTGTTCATACCATTACCCCGCAACCTATTGGCGTGGTGACAATTTATCCGGGCATCTCTGCAGATGTCGTGCGTAACTTTTTACGTCAGCCGGTTAAGGCGCTGATTTTACGCTCGTACGGTGTCGGTAACGCGCCGCAAAACGCCGAGTTTCTGTCTGAACTTCAGCAGGCCAGCGAACGCGGCATTGTGGTCGTCAACCTGACCCAGTGTATTTCTGGCAAGGTCAATATGGGTGGCTATGCCACCGGGAATGCTCTGGAGCACGCTGGCGTCATCAGCGGCTTTGATCTGACGGTTGAAGCAGCGCTGACGAAACTTCACTATCTGTTGAGCCAGGATCTGTCCAGCGATCAGATCCGCGCCAAAATGCAGCAGAACCTGCGTGGCGAACTGACAGACGACTAAGATGGAGTCAACGGCAATGAAACGGGCATTAATCATTATCGACATCCAGAACGACTTCTGCCCCGGCGGCCCAATGGCCGTCAAAGAAGGCGATCATACGGTCGAGGTTGCTAACCGCTACGCCCGTGCTTTTCATGAGAATGGTGAGTGCGTCGTAGCCCTGCAGGACTGGCATCCAGCCGATCACGGTAGTTTTGCTTCCGTATCCGGCGAACCTGTCTATACCCTCGGTGAACTCAACGGCCTGCCACAGATCTGGTGGCCGGATCATGGCGTGCAGCATTCTGCGGGGGCTGATTTTCATCCCGGACTTGATCGCAGCCTGTTCGACGCGGTTTTCCATAAAGGGCAAGATCAGGACGTAGACAGCTACAGCGCCTTTTTTGACAACGGACACCGACGCAAGACAGAACTGGACAGTTGGTTACGCGCACGCGATATCACGCATCTGGTCATGCTGGGCCTGGCGACGGATTACTGCGTGAAGTACAGCGTGCTGGATGCACTTGAACTGGGTTATCAGGTCGAGGTCGTGGCGGCAGGCTGCCGTGGCGTTAATCTCAACCCAGAAGACAGCGACATTGCGCTGGCGCAGATGGCGGCTCAGGGCGCCGTCATTATCTGAAAAAGGGCTGGCTATACGCCAGCCCTTTTTGCTCTTCCATACCATGCGCGCCTGCGCGTGGCTGACTGGCGACTTACCGCGCCATTAATGCAGATGAATGCGCGTGACGTCCGGTTCGATACCAAACTCTTCTTTTAACTGCTTTTTCGATTTGGTCACCATTTCGCCATTTTTGCCGATGGTCATATGCTGTGGCGCATCATTATTGCGCGCCTGCCACATCATAACCAACTGCAGGCTGTTATCACGCTGTTGCTGCGTCAGCGCCACTCCATCCGGCCATTTTCCGGTTTCAACGGCCGTCATCAGGCGTTCATAAATTTCGGGTGTCATAGCATCAAGCATGGCTTCAAGTTGCTGTTTCATGGTTAGCCCTTAATCTCGTCGCCTTGTGGACTGGTGAAGTTCAGCGAGGCTGAGTTCACACAGTAACGCTCACCGGTCGGCTGCGGCCCATCAGGGAAAACATGGCCGAGATGAGAATCACAGTTGCCGCAACGGATTTCAATACGCTGCATACCGTGCGAGTTATCTTCCAGATAACGAATAGCCTCATCGCTGACGGGCTCATAAAAACTCGGCCAGCCACAGCCTGAATCGTATTTCGTCTCTGAAAGAAACAAGGGCGCGTTGCACACCAGGCAGTGATAAATCCCTTCCTGCTTGTTATGCAGCAGCGCACCGCTGTACGGCGGCTCCGTGCCACGCTGTTGCGTGACATAGCGCTGCATCTCAGTTAACTGGGCGATTTTTGCGTCGGGTGCGGTTTCTTTAGGCATTTGAGCAATTCCGGGATGTCATTCTGAAAAAATCGACTAGTATTCTAACAAATGATCAACATTAGTCGGGTCTTTTTTTGTGCTCTGCCCTTCGGTCCGTATCTTACAAGGTGGATTTGTGATTTTGATCACCTTTTCTCTGGCATATCCCTATATATTCGGCGAAGGTTTCAACAGAGCACGATGTTCGCGGAAGCGCGCAAGCGGTTGCGCGTCAAATAATTCCTGTTCGGTGGATTGACCTGTCGCAACAATTGACACGATTCCGCTTGACGCCTGGTAAGGTTTTTGTAATTTTACAGCCAACCTTTTATTCACTAACAACTAGCTGGTGGAATATATGACTATCAAAGTAGGTATCAACGGTTTTGGCCGTATCGGTCGCATCGTTTTCCGTGCTGCTCAACAGCGCTCTGACATCGAAATCGTTGCTATCAACGACCTGCTGGACGCTGACTACATGGCGTACATGCTGAAGTACGACTCTACTCACGGCCGTTTTGACGGCACCGTTGAAGTACAGGACGGCGCTCTGGTTGTTAACGGTAAGAAAATCCGTGTTACCGCTGAGAAAGATCCGGCTAACCTGAAGTGGGGCGAAGTGGGCGTTGACGTCGTTGCTGAAGCAACCGGTATCTTCCTGACCGACGAAACCGCACGTAAGCACATCACTGCTGGCGCGAAAAAAGTGGTTCTGACCGGTCCATCTAAAGATGACACCCCAATGTTTGTTCGTGGTGCTAACTTCGACAAATACCAGGGCCAGGACATCGTTTCTAACGCCTCTTGTACCACTAACTGCCTGGCCCCGCTGGCAAAAGTCATCAACGATAAATTTGGTATCGTTGAAGGCCTGATGACCACCGTACACGCCACTACCGCAACGCAGAAAACCGTTGATGGCCCGTCTCACAAAGACTGGCGCGGTGGTCGTGGTGCATCACAGAACATCATCCCGTCTTCTACCGGCGCCGCTAAAGCGGTAGGTAAAGTGCTGCCAGAACTGAACGGCAAACTGACCGGTATGGCATTCCGCGTACCTACGCCTAACGTTTCTGTTGTTGACCTGACCGTTCGTCTGGAAAAAGCTGCGTCTTACAAAGAAATTTGTGCCGCTATCAAAGCCGCGGCTGAAGGCGAGATGAAAGACGTGCTGGGCTACGTTGAAGATGACGTTGTTTCTACCGACTTCAACGGCGAAGTTCTGACCTCAGTATTCGATGCCAAAGCCGGTATCGCGCTGAATGACAACTTCGTTAAACTGGTTTCCTGGTACGATAACGAAACCGGTTATTCAAACAAAGTTCTCGACCTGATTGCGCTGGTTGCTGCTAAATAAGGCAGCCAGACACGAGACAATAAGGGTGACTTCGGTCACCCTTTTTTTGATCCCTTCACTATGGAGTCAGGCATGCAAGACAAACTCTTTTCCCTTCCCGTGGTTAAACAAATCACACCTTATCTGTCGCAACGTCAGGTGGGTGAACTCCCGGTTATCATTGTCAGCCATCCGCGTGTACGGGCAGCCGTAACCTTACAGGGCGCGCATCTGATTGCCTGGCAACCGAGCGGTGAGAAGCCCGTCATCTGGCTGAGCGATAAGAGCCCTTTCCTGCCTGGTAAGGCGATTCGCGGCGGTGTACCGATTTGCTGGCCCTGGTTTGGACCGGCAGGAGAGCCTGCCCATGGCTTTGCCCGAAATCAGTCATGGACGCTCTCTGCGCATGATGAAAACGAAGACGGCGTGCTGCTGACATTTGTGCTGGAAAGTACCCCACAAACGCTGAAGCTGTGGCCGCATGACTTTACCCTTATCGCCCGCTTCCGTCTGGGCCAGCATTGCGAAATTGAGCTGGAAGCCTACGGTGATTATGAATCGACAGCCGCGCTACACAGCTATTTTAACGTGGCGGACAGTGCGAGCGTTGAGGTCACCGGACTGGGTGAACATTACATCGACAAGGTCAAAGATAACCAGCCGGGTCAGAGCGAGGGTAAACAGCGCTTTACCGAGCGCGTGGATCGTATCTTCACTGCGCCAAAAGACTGTTCAGTTATCAACGATCTGGCTGGAAAACGGCAAATTGAAGTGTACCACCATCACCATAGTGACGTTGTCACGTGGAATCCCGGTGTGGCGCTGTCGTGTAGCATGGCGGACATGCCAAATGAGGGTTATAAAACGATGGTGTGTGTTGAAACCGCGCGCATCAGCAAACCGTTGCGCAGTGCAGGCGACAAGCCTGCCCGACTGGCGACGACAATACGTTTGAAAAATAAGGCCTGAAGCGCGTTCAGACCACATCCAGCGGCAGTTTGTGTTGTGGCGGCGGAAAAGCCCTGTCGAGTCTGAGACAGTCCTCCTCGCTCAGGGTAATGTCCAGCGCAGCCGCATTTTCACGAACATGTACCAGTGAACTGGCTTTAGGGATGGCAAGGACATCGCCATCCCGAATCGCCCAGGCCAGCAGAAGCTGTGCCACGGTGATGCCTTTTTGGCGGGCAATTGCGTTCAGAGCGGGGTCGGTAAACAGCTGACTGCGTAACCGACCGGCCTGTGCCAGGGGACAATACGCCATGACCGGCATCGCGCGCTGGCGACAGAGCGGTAGCAAATCGTATTCAATACCGCGGGAACCCAGATGATAAAGCACCTGATTGGTGGCACAATTTTCGCCACCCGTTTCGGCCCACAGGGCGTCCATGTCCTCGCTGTCGAAGTTTGAAACACCCCACGCACGAATTTTGCCCTGCTGCTGCAAAGTCTGCATCGCGCTGATGGTTTCGTCGAGTGGCACACTGCCGCGCCAGTGCAAAAGATACAAATCAATTCGATCCGTTTGCAGACGACGCAGGCTGGCCTCGCAGGCGGCGATGGCATCCTGTTTTCCGGCATTCCATGGATAAACTTTCGATACCAGCAGGGCCTCATCACGCCGTCCCTTCAGGGCATCGCCTACCACTTCTTCGGCGCCACCCTCTGCATACATTTCAGCGGTATCCACCAGCCGCAAACCGGCATCCAGCCCTGCCTGAAGCGCGCTGATTTCCTGTTGCCGGCTGGCGGGATCCTCCCCCATATACCAGGTGCCAAGACCGATTGCCGGAATCTGACGCTGACCTGCAATATCGATATATTTTGTCATCGGGTTCTCCTGCACTGAATGGGGGCATATGCACCCTGAGAGCGCACAGCCTGCACTCCCAGGGTGCACCGCATCAGAAGGTATAGCTGACGCCTGTCCAGACCGTAAACTGTCCGCTTTTATCAACCATCGGACTGTCTTTGATTTCGCTGGCAAAGCGGGTGTAACGCCCTGAAAGACTGGCATTCCACTGCGGGGTAATGCTGTAGCTGGCGTTCATTTCCACATAAGGCGACCAGCTGTCATCCGGATGATAACGACGAATTCCGGTCCGATCGCTTTCGTTACCCGATACGCCATAGTAGTAGCGGTTTTGATTCGCGCTGTTCCACAATGCACCAATTCCCGGCGTAAAGGTAAAGTCGCCAAAGCTGAAACGGTAAAGATAGGTCAAATCCCAGACGATACCGTTGCTGTTGTTAAGCACATCGCCTAACAATGAGGTCCGTATGATGCCCCAGTCATCCGTATGCCGGTAAGTCACCCCGCCCATCAACGTCATTCGGCGCTTATCCAGCCCCTTCATATCCCCCAGATCGTTGTCATCCGGGTCGTATTGCTGCGGCGAACCCAACAGCGACAGAGAGAGCTGATCCTGTGGGTCTTTCCACACGTAATAGCCACCCTGCAGCGTGTTAAACCAGAATTTTTCCCCTTCGTAATTGATGATGGGAACAGGCAAATAGCGGTCCTGTCCACCACGATAAGGTGACTGCGCATAAATCACTGATGCACCGAGCGATAAGGGTGCGGCTTGTACTGACTGGCCCAGAAAATAACAAGGGATAAGTGCAATAAGCACGTTAAGTTTGAATTGGTTCACAATTTATTCATTCCATAAATATAACAATCACACATAGAGTCTAACGCTTTTTACAGACTGAATTAACCTTATATCAAAATCATCTACCGCGTTTGCCGCAGAATGTGGCATAACCGGGTTGAAGGCATCACAGAACGGGGGTTAACTGAGGAAAAACGTTTCGCAACAAAATGATTTTGTTATTGATATGTGGCTCACTAATCAAAAATCTATGATGAAATTTCCTGAATGCCTTCTACAGTTAAACTTAATACCCGAGTTTTTGTACTTACCAAGTAACCATAAAAGTTGTGCATCCCGATAAGAACGATCAGGTTGGCATAAGGGTTGCTGTAGTAAACAGATTAATATCTTCCGGGAGCTGTACGAGCACTGATTATTGCTCCTTTACCTGTGCTAAAAACGAAAGGACGGGCATCGCTATGAATATATTCGATCACTATCGTCAGCGTTATGAAGCTGCCAAGGACGAAGAGTTCACACTGCAGGAATTTCTGACTATCTGTAAACAGGATCGCAGTGCATACGCCAACGCAGCAGAGCGACTCTTAATGGCTATTGGTGAGCCAGTAATGGTCGACACTGCCCAGGAGCCACGCCTTTCCAGAATCTTTTCTAACCGGGTTATGGGACGTTACCCAGCGTTCGAAGAGTTTTACGGTATGGAGGAAGCGATTGAGCAGATCGTGTCCTATTTGAAACACGCAGCGCAAGGCCTTGAAGAGAAGAAGCAGATTCTCTATTTACTGGGTCCGGTGGGTGGCGGTAAGTCCTCCCTGGCTGAGCGCCTGAAATCGCTGATGCAACGCGTCCCTATCTACGTGCTCAGCGCCGACGGCGAACGCAGTCCGGTCAACGACCATCCGCTGTGCCTGTTCAACCCGCAGGAAGACGCTAACATTCTGGAAAAAGAGTACGGCGTACCGCGTCGCTACCTTGGCACCATTATGTCGCCCTGGGCCGCCAAACGTCTGCATGACTTTGGCGGGGATATTACACGCTTTAAAGTCGTTAAAGTCTGGCCATCGATTCTTGAGCAGTTAGCCATCGCCAAGACAGAGCCGGGCGATGAGAACAACCAGGATATCTCTGCGTTGGTCGGTAAGGTCGACATTCGCAAACTTGAAAACCACGCGCAAAACGATCCTGATGCCTACGGTTACTCTGGCGCACTGTGCCGGGCCAACCAGGGCATCATGGAATTCGTTGAGATGTTTAAAGCGCCGATTAAGGTTCTGCATCCTCTCCTCACCGCCACGCAGGAAGGAAACTACAACGGTACGGAAGGGATTTCAGCCCTGCCGTTTAACGGCATCATCCTGGCGCACTCAAACGAATCCGAATGGGTGACCTTCCGCAACAATAAAAACAACGAGGCTTTCCTCGACCGTGTTTATATTGTTAAAGTGCCTTACTGCCTGCGCGTGTCAGAGGAAATTAAGATTTATGAAAAGCTGCTGAACCACAGTGAGCTGTCCACTGCGCCATGTGCACCTGGCACGCTTGAGACGCTGGCGCGCTTCTCTATCCTGTCGCGTCTGAAAGATCCGGATAACTCGAGCATCTATTCGAAAATGCGCGTGTACGATGGTGAAAGCCTGAAGGATACCGACCCGAAAGCGAAATCCTGGCAGGAGTACCACGATTATGCGGGCGTGGACGAAGGTATGAATGGCCTGTCGACGCGTTTCGCCTTTAAAATCCTGTCACGCGTGTTTAACTTTGACCATGCTGAAGTTGCCGCCAACCCGGTGCACCTGTTCTATGTGCTGGAACAGCAGATTGAACGTGAGCAATTCCCACAGGATCAGGCGGAAAAATACCTTGAGCATCTCAAAGGCTATTTAATTCCTAAATATGCGGAGTTCATTGGCAAAGAGATTCAAACGGCTTATCTGGAATCCTATTCCGAATATGGTCAGAACATTTTCGACCGTTATGTAACTTATGCGGATTTCTGGATTCAGGATCAGGAGTATCGCGATCCGGATACCGGACAATTATTTGACCGTGAATCGCTGAATGCCGAGCTGGAGAAAATTGAGAAGCCTGCCGGGATTAGTAACCCTAAAGATTTCCGTAATGAAATTGTCAATTTTGTGCTGCGTGCAAGAGCGCATAATAATGGCAGAAATCCCAACTGGACCAGCTATGAAAAACTCCGTACGGTCATTGAGAAAAAGATGTTCTCCAATACCGAAGAGCTGTTGCCGGTTATCTCGTTCAACACCAAAACCTCTACGGATGAGCAGAAGAAACACGACGATTTTGTCGATCGCATGATGGAAAAAGGCTATACCCGCAAACAGGTTCGCCTGCTGTGTGAATGGTATCTGCGCGTGCGTAAATCGTCCTGATCAAAGTCTGTAAGCAAACCGGTGCGGGACAGCACCGGTCATATTAAGGTCGGGTCAGCCCGGCCTGCTTGCAATGTAGTTTGGGGGAACATCATGGCCTATTTTATCGATCGCCGACTGAACGGTAAAAACAAGAGTGCGGTTAATCGCCAGCGCTTCTTACGTCGTTACAAGTCGCAGATTAAGCAGTCGATTTCCGAGGCCATTAACAAACGCTCGGTAACCGACGTCAGCAGTGGCGAATCCGTCTCTATTCCCGTAGATGATATCAATGAACCCATTTTTCATCAGGGGCGGGGTGGACAACGTCATCGCGTTCATCCAGGCAATGATCACTTCGTGCAAAATGACCGTGTTGAACGCCCACAAGGCGGGGGCGGCAGCGGTTCAGGTCAGGGAAATGCCAGTCAGGATGGTGAAGGTGAGGATGAATTTGTTTTTCAAATTTCCAAAGATGAATATCTGGATCTGCTGTTTGAGGATCTGGCGCTGCCCAATCTGCGGAAAAATCAGCACCGCCAGTTGAATGAGTACAAAACGCACCGTGCCGGATTTACCTCGAATGGCGTTCCCGCGAACATCAGCGTGGTCCGTTCTTTACAAAATTCCCTGGCCCGACGTACTGCGATGACGGCAGGTAAGCGCCGCCAGCTCCATGAGCTTGAGGATGCCCTCAGCGAAGTAGAAAAGTCAGAGCCCGCTCAGTTACTCGAAGAGGAACGCCTGCGCAAGGAGATTGCCGAACTGCGCGCGCGCATTGACAGAGTGCCCTTTATTGACACCTTTGACCTGCGCTATAAAAACTTCGAGAAGCGGCCCGAGCCTTCCAGTCAGGCGGTCATGTTTTGCCTGATGGATGTCTCCGGCTCGATGGATCAGGCGACGAAAGATATGGCAAAACGCTTTTATATTTTGCTCTATCTGTTCCTCAGCCGGACTTATAAAAACGTCGAGGTGGTCTACATCCGCCATCATACTCAGGCCAAAGAGGTCGATGAGCAGGAGTTCTTCTATTCGCAGGAAACCGGCGGCACCATCGTCTCCAGCGCACTGAAACTGATGGATGAGGTTGTGAAGGAGCGCTACGATCCGGCGCAATGGAATATCTACGCCGCGCAGGCGTCGGATGGTGACAACTGGGCAGATGATTCACCGCTCTGCCACGAGATTCTGGCAAAAAACCTGTTGCCGGTGGTGTGTTACTACACCTACATCGAGATAACACGTCGCGCGCATCAGACCTTATGGCGCGAATACGAACATCTGCAGTCAATGTTCGACAACTTTGCGATCCAGCACATCCGGGAGCCCGAAGATATTTATCCTGTGTTTCGTGAGCTGTTTCACAAACAGGCAATGGAAGCCTGAGACACTAAGCCGACGCCCAGTCGGCTTTTTTTATTGTATTTATAACCTCTTAAAATGCGGTCTTGCCTGCTGCAAGCTATCTAACTCCCCTATTAGCCTTGTTAACTGGGATTATCCAGTGCATTAGCAATTAAGATAAATTGCAAAATGACAATGACAACTCATTGATAAAACATTATCTTGCAGACATAGCATGGATGTTTCTACACCTTAGTTAACATTGTCTGCCGTATCTCAGGAGACCGCGTTTGAACCACACTATTGTTTATAGTCTTTTCATTATTGGATCCGTGCTGGTTGCGTCGAGTATCTTGCTCAGTTCCTTTTCGTCCCGATTGGGCATTCCTATCCTGGTGATTTTTCTGGCGCTGGGCATGCTGGCCGGCATTGACGGTATTGGCGGCATCGCATTTGATAACTATCCGGCGGCCTACCTGATCTCTAACCTTGCCCTGGCAATCATCCTGCTGGACGGCGGCATGCGCACCAAAGCCAGCTCCTTTAAGGTGGCGCTCGGACCGGCCTTATCACTGGCAACCGTAGGCGTGATCATTACGGCAGGCCTGACTGGCATGGTCGCGGCCTGGCTGTTCAGGCTCGATATGATGCAGGGCTTCCTGATTGGTGCGATTATCGGCTCCACCGACGCGGCAGCGGTATTTTCCCTGCTCGGTGACAAAGGTCTGAATGAACGTGTCAGTGCCACGCTGGAAATTGAGTCCGGCAGCAATGACCCGATGGCGGTGTTTCTGACCATTACGCTGATCGAAATGATTGAGCAGGGACGAACCGGTCTGGACTGGATGTTCGTGGTGCATCTGATTCAGCAGTTCGGTCTGGGGATTGTCCTCGGTCTGGGCGGTGGCTGGGCCCTACAGCAACTGATTAACCGCATGAATCTGGCTCCCGGCCTGTATCCCTTACTGGCACTGAGCGGCGGCATTCTGGTCTTTGCGCTGACCACCGTGCTGGAAGGCAGCGGCATCCTCGCCGTCTATCTGTGCGGCTTCTTACTGGGTAACAGCCCTATCCGCAACCGTTTCGGCATTTTGCAGACCTTTGACGGTATGGCCTGGCTCAGCCAGATCGGCATGTTTATCGTACTGGGATTGTTAGTCACGCCCTCCGACCTCTGGCATATCGCTGTTCCGGCGATGATTCTGTCCCTGTGGTTAATTCTGGTGGCACGTCCGCTGTCGGTGTTTATCGGCCTGTTACCGTTCCGTGGCTTCACGGCGCGGGAGCGTATCTTTATCAGCTGGGTCGGTCTGCGCGGAGCAGTGCCGATTATCCTGGCCGTCTTCCCGATGATGGCCGGTCTGGAGAATGCCTCGCTCTATTTTAATATTGCGTTTTTCGTGGTGCTGGTTTCCCTGATGCTACAGGGCACCTCGCTGGGCTTTGCGGCGAAGAAAGCCAAAGTGGTGGTTCCGCCTACCGCCTCTCCGATTAGCCGTATCGGGCTGGATATTCATCCGGAGAATCCGTGGGAGCAGTTCGTCTATCAGCTCAGCGCCGACAAATGGTGCGTGGGCGCGGCGCTGCGGGATTTACAGATGCCACGTGAAACCCGTATCGCCGCACTGTTTCGGGATAACGTGTTAATGCACCCCAACGGCGCAACGCGTTTAAAAGAGAATGACGTGATTTGTGTGATTGGCCGTGAGCGCGATCTGCCTGCGCTGGGCAAAATGTTCAGTCAGTCGCCGCCTGTCTCGCTGGATCAACGTTTCTTCGGCGACTTTATTCTGGATGCCGACGCGCGACTTCATGATGTCGCGCAGATTTATGGCCTTGAACTCGACGAAGATACGAACGCGCAACAGTCGCTGGGTCAGTTGATGATGAGTATGTTAGGCGGGGCACCTGTGGTCGGTGACCAGATAGAATGGAATCAACTGACATGGACGGTAGCGGAGAAAGAAGATAATCATATTGTTAAAATTGGCGTGCGCCCCAATGAAGACAAAGAATAATCTTATTTAAATAGCGCGGTTTAATTAGCTGAATTGCACTACGCTTTTATAACATTCAGTTAAAACGGGAGTTATCCATGAGTCACGTGGTTAAAATTGGTCGCTATGAAATTGTTGATGCGGAATTCAGCAGCGAAGACCCGGTGACGGTGAGTATTCCCTGCCACACCAATCCCGGCCTGAGTTATCAGCTTGACGGCTGGGATCAGGAAACCAGCGTACCGGCCTGGATCGACGGTAAAGAAGTGATATTAGCGATCGGTCATTACGATAAACAACAAGACCGCTGGGTATTAAAAAAACCCGCGTAAGCCCGGAGGATTACCGCCAGTCAGCCCGTTTGGCGGTAATTCCTAAAAATGGACCTGAATATCTCCGTGCATCACGCTTATCACTGATACAATATTCTGCATATCAATAACTTAAACAAAACCCGCGCGATTATCCCCTGACTTTTTAAGAATTATTCCGTATTAACTCTGTCAAACATCTCCTGCATACTCTTCTCCAGTGCTGCATTTTTACGTGACTTGTCTCACGTTTAGAGAATCTGTTTTTTGCAGCGTTAATGGCTCTAATGACTGTAACAAACTGAAAACGTCCCGGTTTCGGGTTTTCAGTCGTTAACCCCTGAACGCGTACTTGATTCTGGTCAGGCCATCTTTTACTTCATTAAAGAGAGCAGGTTTTATGGCAAGTACAATTGTAATGAACAATGCGACTCGCTCGTGGAGCGGTCTTCGTAAAAATATTCTTGTAAAGCTTGCGTTAAGTTTTTCAGATCTCATTGCGCTGAATTTAGCGCTGTTTCTCTCTGCCGCGACCGTGCAGGGAATTTGGGGCGACCTTGATGCCTTTATTCCACCCCATCAAATTGAGAACCGTTTTATTGCGCAGTTTATTATGTCGGTGCTTTGCACCGGTTGGTTCTGGATGCGCCTGCGTCACTATACCTACCGCAAACCCTTTTGGTTTGAACTGAAAGAGATTGTTAAAACCCTCGTCGTGTTCTCTCTGCTGGATCTGGCGTTAATCGCCTTCTCCAAATGGGACTTCTCCCGCATGGTCTGGGTGTTCAGCTGGAGCTATGCCCTGCTGTTGCTGCCGTTAATGCGTGCAGGCGTGAAAAGCGCGATTAACCGGGCCGGACAATGGCAAAAAGAAACCATCATCATTGGCTCGGGCCGTAACGCTACCGAAGCTTACGCCGCATTACAAAGCGAGGAGATTCTCGGGTATAACGTTCAGGCGTTTATTTCCGTTGAAGACGCACCGCTGCAGCAGAGCGTTAATGGTGTGCCTGTTATCTCCGCCAACGATATTAACTGGCAGACCATCGACCGTGACAATGTGCAGTTCATTGTGGCAATGGAATACGAACAGCAGCCTGAGCGCGACCGCTGGCTGAAATTCTTGTCCAAAATGAACTGCCGTTCCGTGTCGGTTATCCCAACATTACGCGGTGTACCGCTTTACGGCACAGACATGTCCTTTATCTTCAGCCATGAAGTGATGATTCTGCGCGTCAGCAATAACCTGGCGAAGCATTCGTCACGCTTCCTGAAACGGGGATTTGATATTGTGGTAGCTTCGCTGCTGCTGCTCTTCCTGGCACCGGTTTTTGCCTTACTTTGCTATATGGTGAAGCGTGATGGCGGTAATGCCATTTATGGTCACGAGCGCGTGGGTCAGGATGGCAAGAAATTTAAATGTCTGAAGTTCCGTTCGATGGTCACCAATTCCAAAGAGGTGCTGGAAAACCTGCTGGCGACCAGCGAAGAAGCGCGTCGCGAATGGGACAAAGACTTCAAGCTGAAAAATGATCCGCGCATTACCCGCATCGGGGGCTTCCTGCGCAAAACCAGCCTGGATGAGTTACCTCAGCTCTGGAACGTGATTCGGGGTGAAATGAGCCTGGTCGGCCCACGTCCGGTTATCGAAGCGGAACTGGAACGTTATGCCGGCGACGTGGATTACTATCTGATGGCGAAGCCCGGGATGACCGGCCTGTGGCAGGTGAGCGGACGTAACGACATTGACTACGATACCCGTGTCTACTTTGATTCCTGGTATGTCAAAAACTGGGCGCTGTGGACGGATATTGCCATCCTGTTTAAAACAGCCGGTGTGGTATTACGCCGCGACGGCGCGTACTGATTTAGCCTGCGATGCCTGTTTCAGACAGGCATCGCCATTTCGCTGGTAATTCGCTTTCCTTTTGCTTTATTAATCATTACCCTCTTCCCTCGCTTTATCGTACGTTTACCCTCTGGTTGCTATGCAAAAATATACCCTGTTGCTGTTAAGCCTGGTGCTCCTGGCGCCTTTAGGCATCGATCTCTATTTACCCACGCTGCCGCAGATCGCAGACGGTCTGTCAACACCGGTGACGCTGATACAAACAACGATCCCCCTTTTCCTGCTGATAATGGGACTGGGTCAGCTGGTGAGCGGCCCGCTGGTCGATAACTATGGGCGTAAACCTATTGCGCTGCTGGGCCTGACGCTCTACATAGCGGGCAGCGCCATTGCGGCCACCGCCACCTCCTTCCCGCTGTTCCTGCTGGCCCGCGTCGTACAGGGCTGTGCAGTATGTTGTAGTGCCGTCGTTGCGTTCAGCGGCGTACGCGACCGGTTAAGTGGTGATGATGCCGCCCGGGCTTATGGCTTTCTGAATGGCGCACTGAATATCGTGCCCGCACTGGCACCGTTGCTGGGTGGACTGCTGGCCAGCGCCTTTGACTGGCGCGCGCCCTTCTGGTTCCTGTGTACTTATGCCGCCGTCGTGATGCTGATGGTCATTATCTGGCTGCCGGAAACCCGTCCGGCCGATACGCTGCGTGTAAAAGGGCTTCCCGTTAATCAGTATGCCGCCATTTTACGTCAGCCGCGCTTTCTGGCCTTTGCCTTCGCGAATGCGGGCGCACTGGGCATGGTGCTGACGTATGTTTCACTGGCACCCCACATTCTGATGACCGAGGGCGGCCTGTCGCCTCTGGCATTCTCTTTTGCCTTTGGCGCGAATGGCTTTTGGATCATGCTGGTGAGCGTGGTGGTAAACAAGGCGATTCGTAAGGCGGGCAGGCCATTTTGCCTGGCGATGGGTTGCCTGACCATGCTACTGGGTGCTGGCCTGCTGCTGGCCGGTATGACACTGCTGCCTGACAGCCTGCAGTCACACTGGGCGCTGTATATGTTCCCTGTCGCCGTAGCCGTAGCCGGACTGGCCTTCACCGTCGGCCCGGCCACCAGCTATGCGCTGGAACCTTACCAACAGCAGGCTGGTGTCGCATCGGCGTTACAGGGTTTTATTCAGATGGCAGGCGGTGCAGCGGGGAGTTTGCTTATTGTCGCCCTGCCACTGGCAGAGAAAATGTCGCTGGCGTTGATGATGCTGCTGGGTGCAGCGCTGGCGTTCCTCGCCTGGCGCTGCAGTAAAAACATGCACAGCCGGATTACAGCGATTAAATAACGTTTACCGGAACGCGTGGAGCCAGGGCACACATCAGCTCATAACCTACCGTTCCGGCCGCTTTTGCTACCTGATCGATTTTGACATTGTTTCCCCACAGCTCGACAGGTGAACCAATGCCCGCCTGTGGGCAGGGTGTTAAATCAACGGTAATCATATCCATCGACACCGCACCCACGACCTGCGTCAGCACGCCATCAACAAAAACCGGCGTCCCGTTGGGCGCATGGCGAGGATAACCATCGGCATAGCCACAGGCGACAACACCTATTCGCTGCGGCTGGGATGCCCGGTAGCGATAGCCATAACCCACGCCATCTCCGGCCTGAAGCTGCTGCACACCAATGATTTCACTGGACAGGGTCATCACCGGTTGAAGTCCACTGCTGGCCACGTCCTGCCAGTCACCGCTGGGTGACGCACCATACAAAATGATCCCCGGTCGCACCCAGTCCCGGTGCGCCTCAGGATGCCACAACGTACAGGCCGAATTGGACAGCGAGACCGGGCTGTCCAGCCCTTCGGTGGCGTCGGCGATTCGCTGTAGCGGCGCTACAATGCCGTCGGGATTCTCGGCATCAGCGAAATGCGCCATCAACGTAATATCCCCGACGTTTTCCAGCGCACGCAGTTTATGCCAGATGCCATTTACCTGTTCAGGGCGAAAGCCCAGTCGGTTCATACCGCTGTTTATCTTCAGGTAAATATCGACAGGCGCCGAGAGCGTCGCATTGGCCAGGGCATGAATCTGCCAGTTGCTGTGCACGCTGGTCGTCAGACGGTAACGATCGATTAAGGTCAGATCGTCAGGGTGAAAAAAGCCTTCAAGCAGCAGGATGGGTTTCTTCCACCCCTGCTCCCGCAGCAGAATGGCTTCTTCCATATTCAGTAACGCGAAGCCATCGGTGCTGGACAGACTTTCCCACACGCGGGCAATGCCATGGCCGTAGGCATTGGCTTTCACCACAGACCAGACACGTGATGCGGGGGCCGCACGACGCACAATGGCCAGGTTATGTCGCAACGCCTGTTGATTGATGGTTGCGACAATTGGACGTGACATACTTCCTCTCCCTGAAGGCTTAACGTGTAGCGTTAACGTTACGAAGCGGTGATCGGCTGGCCGCAAAACCAGGCAAATAACGGAAGACCGTGAGATCGTCCGATGCAATCGCTGGCGACGTGCCGGAAATGACATCAGCCAGTAACTGACCGGAGCCACAGGCCATTGTCCAGCCCAGTGTGCCGTGTCCGGTATTCAGATAAAGATTGGACAGCGGCGTCGCCCCGACAACCGGCGTACCGTCTGGCGTCATAGGACGCAGGCCTGTCCAGAAACTGGCCTGGCTGACATCACCCCCTTCAGGATAAAGATCTGTAACCACCATCTCCAGCGTTTCGCGACGCGCTTCAGGCAGTTTGGTGTTAAAACCCACAATTTCTGCCATACCGCCGACTCGAATACGGTTATCAAAACGTGTGACGGCCACTTTGTAGGTTTCGTCCAGGATGGTGGAGACGGGCGCCGCATTGGCATTCGTCACCGGAATCGTTAAGGAATAGCCTTTCAGAGGGTAGACCGGGATATCCACAATATTTTTCATCAACGCGGTGGACCAGGAGCCCAGCGCAACGACGTAGCTGTCGGCTTTAATCACCTCATCGCCGCACTTCACACCGTAAATCCGGTTACCGTCGCGCAGCAGCTGATCGATGGGTGTATTGAAGCGGAAGACCACACCGGCTTCCTCGGCCATTTTGGCCAGACGCTGGTAAAAAGCTGGCAGTCGCCGGTTTCATCATTTGGTAACCGCAGACCGCCGGTAAGTTTATGCTGCGTCGCCGCAAGGGCAGGCTCAACGCTGGCCAGCTGATGCGACTCCAGTAATTCATAGGGCACGCCGGCCTCGCGCAGAACGGCAATGTCTTTGCTTGCGCTCTCGAATTGCTGTTGCGTACGGAATAACTGGAGCGTGCCGCCCTGTCGGCCTTCATAGGCAATGCCCGTTTCGGCGCGGAGGGCCTTCAGGCAATCGCGGCTGTATTCAGCAAGCCGGACCATGCGACTTTTATTCTGCTGGTAGTGCTGTATGTCACAGTTACGCAGCATATGCCACATCCACTCAAGCTGAAAGCGGCTGCCATCCAGCCGGATGGCCAGAGGCGCATGACGCTGAAACATCCATTTCATCGCCTTAAGCGGCACACCGGGTGCAGCCCAGGGCGCCGCATAGCCTGGCGAGATCTGCCCGGCATTTGCCGCGCTGGTTTCCATGGCGGGTTGAGGCTGACGATCGATCACGGTGACCTGATGGCCGGCGCGCGCCAGATACCACGCGCTGGTTACGCCCACAACCCCACTACCAAGAATAACTACGTGCATAAGTCCCCCGCGAAAATAAAAAGCATAATCCACTATTCACCGGTTAACATTCAGAGTGATCACAAAGTGGAAACATCCTTTACACAATCCATCCATTTCACCTCTTTTTGCGCCTACAGGTAACTAAAATCATTTCACGCCCTCAAATTCAGAGAATTATGCGTCCTTTATTAAAAAATCAGGCATAAATGACACCAGTTCTGGTTAATTATGCCTTTCACAGGAGAATCCTTCATAATCTCCCTCCCTGCAAAAAGCCAGCATTTAATGCTGAAAAGTAACAGCTATTCAGTGTGTAGAGCTATTTAATCCCAGCGCGGTAAACCTGAAATGATTTTTCTGCCAAAGAATTCGTTTGAGTTCCCGGATCGGATAAGCGACAGTGAACTATCATTGATCTGTTCACTCAGTTTTTTTGGGTTCCTTTCTCAGGAAGAGCCTTAAATAAATCGTAACGGGCAACGCGTCAGGGTGAGTCCGTTCGCCAAAACAGAGGTGCGCTATGACAACAATCTTTGACGATTCCATCATGGACAGCAAACGACTCAGCGACGGGCCCGACTGGACATTCGAGTTACTGGATGTCTATCTCGCTGAAATCGACCGCGTAGCGAAACACTACGGTCTGGATACCTACCCGCACCAAATTGAAGTGATTACCTCCGAGCAGATGATGGACGCCTACTCCAGCGTCGGTATGCCCATCAACTATTCGCACTGGTCTTTTGGCAAAAAATTTATTGAGACTGAGCAACGTTACAAGCATGGGCAGCAGGGCCTGGCTTATGAGATCGTGATTAACTCTAATCCCTGCATCGCCTATCTGATGGAAGAGAACACCATGACCATGCAGGCGCTGGTTATGGCGCACGCCTGCTATGGGCATAATTCCTTTTTCAAAAATAACTACCTCTTCCGCAGCTGGACCGATGCCAGTTCCATTGTGGATTACCTGTTATTTGCCAGAAATTACATTGCCGACTGCGAAGAGCGCTATGGCGTTGAAGAAGTGGAGCGCCTGCTCGATTCATGTCACGCCCTGATGAATTACGGTGTGGACCGCTATAAGCGCCCGCAAAAAATTTCCCTGCAGGAAGAGAAGGCCAGGCAAAAAAGCCGCGAAGAGTATCTGCAAAGCCAGGTCAATACCTTATGGCGCACCTTACCGCGGCGTGAAAAAGAAGCCGCGCATTTTGAAGCGGCGCGCTATCCTTCTGAACCGCAGGAAAACCTGCTCTACTTTATGGAAAAGAACGCGCCGCTGCTGGAGCCGTGGCAGCGTGAAATTCTGCGCATTGTGCGTAAGGTGAGCCAGTATTTTTATCCGCAGAAACAAACTCAGGTGATGAATGAAGGCTGGGCGACCTTCTGGCATTACACCATCCTGAATCACCTCTATGATGAAGGCAAAGTGTCAGAACGCTTTATGATGGAGTTCCTGCACAGCCATACCAACGTAATCTATCAACCGCCCTACAACAGCCAGTGGTACAGCGGTATCAATCCGTATGCACTGGGCTTTGCCATGTTCCAGGATATTAAACGTATTTGTCAGTCGCCGACGGAAGAGGATCGCTACTGGTTCCCGGATATTGCCGGTTCTGACTGGCTGAAAACCCTGCATTTCGCGATGCGTGAATTTAAAGATGAAAGCTTTATCAGTCAGTTCCTGTCGCCTAAGGTCATGCGTGACTTCCGGCTGTTCACTGTGCTGGACGACGACCGCAACAATTATCTGGAAATCGCCGCGATCCACGACGAGTCCGGCTATCGGGCCATTCGGCAGCAGCTTTCGGCACAGTACAACCTGAGTAATCTGGAGCCCAATATTCAGGTTTACAATGTGGACTTACGGGGTGATCGTTCCCTGACGCTGCGCTACGTGCCACAAAGCCGTGCACCACTCGATAAGAGCCGTCGGGAGGTGCTTAAGCACGTGCACCGCCTGTGGGGCTTTGATGTGATTCTGGAACAGCAGAATGAAGATGGCAGCGTCGAACTGCTGGATCGCAATCCGCCGCGCAATGTTCCCCTCTAAAACAGGCATAAAAAACCGGACGCGCAGTCCGGTTTTTTTTAGCGCTTAGCGCCTAAGTCGTTCGGCATACTCTTTTGCATCGAATGCCAGATATCTCCACTCTGGCGTCCGTAATGCCGGACACACTCCACGATTTCATCCTGAGTGGGCTGTTTGTCACACAGGTCGAGCAGTGTCAGATAAAACTCGCGGGCGACTTTACGGGCTTCCGGATTGGAGAAATAGTGCCGCCCAACGCGCGTATACAGTCCTTTCAACCCATTCAGGATCAGGCCATAAATCGGATTGCCCGAGGCGAACGCCAGGCCGCGAAACACCCGATAATCGAGTTCCGTGTAACTGTCCACCTGATCGTCGGTTTGCGCGACGGCCTGCAGCACCTCACGCGCCTTCTCAGGATAGTGGCGCAGCGCGCGGCTGATAAAAATAGAAGAAATATTGGTGCGCACCGACAACAGGTTATCGATCAAAGCCGGTACACTATCGTGGTCCAGACGCGCCAGGGTTTCCAGAATGTTCAGACCCGACGTTTCCCAGAAATCGTTAACGCGCGTGGGCTTGCCATGCTGAATGGTTAACCAGCCGTCTCGCGCCAGGCGTTGTAACACTTCACGTAACGTTGTACGCGTTACGCCAATCAGTTCAGAAAGCTCACGTTCGGCAGGAAGGATCGATCCGGGTGGAAAACGGCTGTTCCAGATGCTTTCAATAATATACTCTTCAGCAAATCCGGCTGGACTCTGCGCCTTAATAACCATAACTGTGTGTTCTCATTGCTTTCTGGATCGTAATGGGCACTCATCATACCAGAGCGCCTATAGCGGATATAGCCTTGTCAACGATTAAAAATGCGGTTCAGCACAAAAATAAGACAGATTACCGTGCTGCGCCATACGTGCGAGGATGCCTTAGGTTAAGCCCTGAAAACCGCCTCGGGCAGCAGCGCGTTGATGAATAATCCGCCGAATGAGGCAGAAGGTGTCAGCCGCATTCGCAAACAAACAAAGAATTAATCTGGATCAGGGCCAGGTTAGGTTTGCACACGATTTTTTCTTACCACAGGATGGCGCGCCGCGTCTTTTGGTTTACACTGCGGGGCATTAACGTTTACAGGGAATGCACTATGTTGCGATATTTAAACCAATGTTCGCGGGGTCGCGGTGCCTGGTTATTATTGGCCCTTTCCGCTCTGGCGTTGGAACTGACAGCATTATGGTTTCAGCATGGTCTGGGCTATAAACCCTGCGTCATGTGTATTTACGTGCGTTGCGCGCTTTTTGGCGTGATGGGCGCAGGCATCCTTGGCTTCCTGATGCCACGTTCGCCGGTTCGACTGGTGGCGATTGTGTTATGGATATACAGCGCATGGGAAGGCCTGCGCCTTTCTTACGAACACACCATGATCCTGCTGCATCCGAATCCCTTTGTAACCTGTGACTTTGCCGCCCGCTTCCCCGCCTGGTTGCCGCTGGATAAATGGTTGCCATCGGTATTTGTCGCCAGCGGCGATTGTTCGGAACAGGCCTGGCGCTTCTTATCACTCGCCATGCCACAGTGGATGATCGGCATCTTCGCGGCTTATCTGCTGGTGGGTGTGCTGGTGTTGCTTGCTCAGCCGTTTAAACCTAAACGCCGCGACTTATTCGGTCGTTAATCCGTTAAAAGGCTGCCAGGGGCAGCCTTTATCGTCAGGACTTAGCCATTCCGGTCAGGGCGATCGATAATATGATCTTCCCAGTCGCGCACTTCACTTTCCCGCACTGCAATGTAACGTACAGAAATTCGCTGCGCATGCATCGCATTTTTTGAGCCCGTCAGCAGCGGATGCCAGGCAGGCAGTGGCTTCCCCTCACCCAGTAAACGGTAGGCACAGGTGCGCGGTAACCAGTCAAAGGTGGTCAGATTTTCGCGCGTCAGCTTGATACAGTCTTCTTCATATTCAAAGCGACGCGCATAGTTACGGCACTGGCAGGTTTTGATGTTGAGCTGATTACAGGCGACATTGGTGAAATAAATTTCATCCGTGTCCGCGTCCTGAAGTTTGTTCAGACAACACTGACCACAACCATCACACAAGGATTCCCATTCCTCATCGCTCATTTGTGCCAGGCGTTTGTGTTGCCAGAAAGGGGTTTCAGTCATGATGATTGTCCAGATTTAGCGTAAACCGCACCTTATAAAGCGATCAGCACGCTGATGCAAGTTTTACAGCACGCGCGTACTGATTCCGTGACCGGCAAAGGAGACTCCCAGCGTGTCGCCTGACCGCATTGGGCCCACCCCTTCTGGCGTACCGGTCAAAATGACGTCGCCAGCATGTAGCGTAAAATACTGACTCATATGGGCAATCAGCGGCAGGATTTTGTGAATCATATCTGACGTATTGCCATCCTGACGGACTTCCCCGTTTACCACCAGCTTCAGATCGGTATTCTGGGGATCGCCCGCAAACTCCGCGACCGGTATGAAACCTGACAGCGGACAGGCGTTATCAAACGCTTTTGCTTTTTCCCAGGGTTGTCCGGCTTTTTTTAAGCCCGCCTGCAGATCGCGCAGCGTCAAATCCAGCGCCACACCATAACCGGCAATGGCTTTCGCCACGTGCGCTTCGCTGGCCTGTTTTAGCGTGGTGCCGATCAACACTGCCAGCTCGACTTCATGATGCACTTCACCAAAGGCATCAGGAATGGATAAAGGCTGCCGCAGATCGCACAAGGCCGAAGCCGGTTTAATAAAGATAACCGGTTCGGTCGGCGTCGCACTGCCCATTTCTTTAATGTGTTTCGCATAGTTGCTGCCCACGCAAACCACTTTGCTGACGGGATAATCTAACAAAGCGCCTTGCCAGTTACGATGCTGATACATGCTAATCCCCTGTTTCATGATGCCGGACGGTCAGTCTCCGACGGTTAAAAGCATACAGGGCAGCACCGCACAGCGCTCCCCTGCGTAGCCATTGCGATGATTTAACCTGACAGATGCGCAGGAATTGTCAACCTGCCCGCCAGGCTATTTGTGCGTCAGTACAGGAAAACGCGGTGCGGCAGGTTACCGGGAAGGGAAAAACAGCGGCGCTGCACAATTAATATTCAGCGCGGGTGCAAAATATAAATTTGCCGTTCACTGCCGCACATCAATAATATTAACGGAACAATCCGAGTTAATCTTTTTTGTCCGCCTCAAGATGGGTTTTTAACAAACTTTCAATCGGCGGAGGAATTTGCAAATAATATCCCTGCTCGCTTAACCCCTGCTTAACTTTATTGATGTCGGCGTTGGCCAGCTTGTCGCGTTGGGCAAGGTTAATCACCATGGCCAACTGCGGTTTACCAAAGCCTTTCAACAGCGCGTCAGGCACGCGCGAAAAATCGTCTTTTTTTTCAACATAAAGATAAGTCTGGTCACGGACGGGACTTCTGTAGATCACACAAAACATATTTTTTACTCGAATTAACCCGCGCTGAGGCTTGTTTGAATATAGCGCTAACTATAACATGCTTGCAGTACTTCGAATATTCGCCGATCGCGCTTTAACGATGCTTTTATCATCGCTTAGCACAGGGTAGTAAAACAGGACTGAGTCGGGACAGATGCCGCAATCGCCAATCGAATTTAAGGGAAGCAGTTTTACCTTGTCTGTTGTTCATTTGCATCACCATGAGCCAGAGGTGATCCGCAAAGCGCTACAGGACAAAATTGACCAGGCACCCGATTTCCTGAAAAACGCACCAGTGGTGCTGAATGTTGCGGCACTCAATGCCGCCGTAAACTGGAAACAGATGCTGCAGGCGGTAAGCGCTACGGGACTGCGTATTGTCGGTGTCAGTGGCTGCAAAGACGAGGCGTTGAAAAAGCTGATCGCCCGTGCCGGTCTGCCGGTGCTGGCAGAGGGCAAAGAGAGCCAGAAACGTGAGGAGCCAAAACCTGAACTCAAACTGGTTGCTGCGGAACCTCTGGCCGCGAAGACACGCATCGTCAATACACCGGTCCGTTCAGGCCAGCAAATCTATGCCCGTAATGCGGATTTGATTGTGACCAGTAGCGTCAGTGCCGGTGCAGAACTGGTCGCTGACGGCAATATCCATATTTACGGCATGATGCGTGGTCGGGCGCTGGCAGGCGCCAGCGGCGACAGAGAATGCCAGATTTTTTGTACCAACCTGTCCGCAGAGTTGGTTTCTATCGCCGGGGAGTACTGGATTATGGATCAGATCCCCGAAGAATATTTTGCTAAAGCAGCGCGGCTTTGCCTTCAGGATGGCGCGCTGACTATCCAGACACTTAATTAGGCCCCTTTTCTTTCGTTAAGGAAATCAATATTTATGGCACGCATTATTGTAGTTACATCCGGTAAAGGGGGCGTTGGTAAGACCACGTCAAGCGCGGCCATCGCCACCGGTTTAGCGCAGAAAGGCAAGAAAACGGTTGTCATCGACTTTGATATCGGCCTGCGTAACCTTGATTTGATCATGGGCTGCGAGCGCCGGGTTGTTTATGATTTCGTGAATGTTATTCAGGGTGATGCCACGCTGAATCAGGCCCTGATCCGCGACAAGCGCACTGAGCAGCTGTATATTTTGCCTGCCTCACAAACCCGTGACAAAGACGCGCTGACTCGCGAAGGCGTCGAGAAAGTCCTGAATGATCTTGCGGAGATGGAGTTCGATTTTATTGTTTGTGACTCCCCTGCGGGCATTGAAACCGGTGCGTTAATGGCGCTCTATTTTGCCGATGAAGCCATCATCACCACCAACCCGGAAGTCTCTTCGGTTCGCGACTCTGACCGTATTCTCGGTATCATTTCGTCCAAATCACGCCGTGCGGAAACCAGCCAGGAGCCGGTTAAAGAGCATCTGCTGCTGACCCGCTATAACCCGGGTCGTGTTAACCGTGGCGATATGCTGAGCATGGAAGATGTGCTGGAAATTCTGCGCATACCGCTGGTCGGCGTCATCCCGGAAGACCAGTCTGTGCTGCGTGCCTCAAACCAGGGTGAACCCGTGATTCTGGACGCGGAGTCCGATGCGGGTAAAGCCTATGCCGATACCGTTGAACGGTTGCTCGGTGAAGTTCGCCCCTTCCGCTTTATTGAAGAAGAGAAGAAGGGTTTCCTGAAACGCCTGTTCGGGGGATAAACCATGGCATTACTCGATTTCTTTTTATCCCGGAAGAAGAACACTGCCAACATAGCCAAGGAA
>Ga0157363_1000028_pt1 | contig 136950 bp, 127 predicted proteins | sample AttsexASBM1_FD_111477 | JGI IMG/M metagenome (GOLD analysis project Ga0157363, IMG submission 111477) | Fungus gardens microbial communities from leaf cutter ant in Ribeirão Preto, State of São Paulo, Brazil - Atta sexdens ASBM1 | ecosystem: Host-associated > Fungi > Mycelium > Unclassified ...
ATGGCAGCAGTTCGCTGAGACCCACAACAAAGGCGATCGCGTTGAAGGTAAAATCAAGTCAATCACTGACTTCGGTATCTTCATCGGCCTGGACGGTGGCATCGACGGTCTGGTTCACCTGTCTGATATCTCCTGGAACGCGACTGGCGAAGAAGCCGTTCGTGAGTACAAAAAAGGCGACGAAATCGCTGCCGTTGTACTGCAGGTTGATGCAGAGCGCGAGCGTATCTCTCTGGGCGTGAAACAGCTGGCAGAAGATCCGTTCAACAACTACATCACTTTGAACAAGAAAGGTGCTATTGTCACCGGTAAAGTGACTGCAGTTGATGCGAAAGGTGCTACAGTTGAATTGGCAGACGGCGTTGAGGGTTACCTGCGCGCTTCTGAAGCTTCAATGGACCGTATCGAAGACGCTACACTGGTTCTGAACGTCGGTGACGACGTTGAAGCTAAATTTACTGGCGTTGACCGTAAAAACCGCGTAGTGAGCCTGTCTGTTCGTGCGAAAGACCAGGCTGACGAGAAAGAAGCTATCAACACTGTTAACACCAAACAGGAAGAAGGCAACTTCTCAAGCGCAATGGCTGAAGCGTTCAAAGCGGCTAAAGGCGAGTAATCGACCTTGCACCGGGCGGATTCATCCGCCCGGTTTCGGTAAAGGCTGTCATACATTCCTGTAGGGATTAACCGGAGGTTACATGACCAAGTCAGAATTGATTGAAAGGCTGGCGGGACAGCATACTCATATACCGGCGAAAGTCGTTGAGGATGCAGTCAAAGAGATGCTTGAGCACATGGCCACAACGCTGGCACAGGGCGAACGCATTGAAATCCGGGGATTCGGCAGCTTTTCGTTGCACTATCGCGCACCGCGCACTGGCCGTAACCCGAAAACGGGTGACAAAGTGGATCTGGAAGGTAAATACGTCCCCCACTTCAAGCCGGGCAAAGAACTGCGTGACCGTGCTAACATCTACGGCTAAGCCGATACCGAAACGCCTAAACGACATCTCCGGATGTCGTTTTTTTTTGCCCGCGTGATTATGTTCGCTCTCCCGCAAAAAAATGCGTCTGCGCTGCAACGAATTATCCTCTCTGGAAACCCTTTCTTAATTCACTCTTTACGCGCTTTACCCTGAAAGTCTGAAGGACATACTTACGCCAGTTCATCAGCGGGATACGGTATGTTGACATGGATTGGACTGGCGAGACTGGCCTCGCTGACCGCGTTACCCTTACTGATCGTGCCTCAGCTCCCTTCGCGAACGTTTATTGTCGTGATGCTGCTGTGTGGCACTTGTCTGGTAGGGATGTCCGTACGTTATGTCCGCATCGCAGGCTATACGCTTTTGCTGGCCGCCTGGGGGCTGGTTCATGCGCAATCCCTGGTCAACGACACGGAATGGATGAGTACCCGACCCGCCTGGTTTGTCGTGCAAATTGAAGAGGTAAAACAAGACGCGTCACGTATTCGGGTCAGAATGTTGAAAGCGGGAAACCGGATTTTCTTTCCTCCCCGTTTTGCCTGGCTATCACTGCAGGATAACGCTACAGCCTATTGTCCGGGGCAGCGCTGGCAAATGCGGCTCAGGTTACGCGCTGTTCATGCCAGACTCAATGAGGGAGAATTCGACGCACAACGCTTTGCCATGGCGAATCATACCCCGGTGCAGGGGCGCATTATCAAGCAACATCCTGTGCAGTCTGAATGCAGCTGGCGTTGGCAGCATATTCGTGGCCACAGGCAACATTACGAACATTTACCCGCTTCGGCTACGCTGGAGGCACTGGCTTTTGGCATTCGCGACAATCTGAGTGAGGCAACCCGTCAGCTGTTACGTGATACCGGAACGGCGCATCTTATGGCCATTTCAGGTATGCACATTGGCCTGGCCGCGGGCACCGGATGGCTACTGGCGCGGGGCAGCCAGTTTCTGTTACCGGCACGCTGCATTAGCTATCTGTATCCGCTCATTGTCAGTTGGCTCTGTGCCGCACTCTATACGTGGCTTTCAGGGGCCCAGGCGCCAGCGCAGCGGGCATTACTGGCACTGACGCTATGGGCAATAACACGTATAACAGGTATACAGCTCAGCCCCTGGCAAATCTGGACGCTCTGCGTAGGGTTGTTGCTGGCACTGGATCCGCTTACCGTTCTCTCGGACAGCTTCTGGCTGTCGGTGCTGGCGGTGGGGATGTTGCTGACCTGGTATCGCTGGTTTCCTCTGGCCGAGCGCTTTCGTGACAGGCGGCGCTGGTTTTTACTGCAACTCCTTCATCTGCAACTGGGAATGATGATCCTGATGGTGCCGCTTCAGGCCGCATTATTTAATGGCATCAGCCTGACCGCGCTGTTCGCTAATCTGTTTGCGATTCCTGTCGTGTCGTTTATTACGGTGCCATTGATACTCATCACCCTGTTGCTACCTTTCCCGGCATTATCAGTGTGGGGGTGGCAGGCGGCCGATCTGTCCCTGCGGTTTCTGTTCTCCGGCCTTGCCCTGCTACCGGCAGGCTGGTGGCCGCTGCAAGGCGCACCTTTCCTGCTAATAGCCATATGGGGAGGGCTACTCCTGTGGCGTTCCGGCGTACTGTTCTCCATGCCGTTCAGTTGTAGCGCTGTCGCACTGGCAATCCTGTTTTCCCGCCATGCTAAGCCGGAAGCGCTATGGCGCATTGATATGCTGGACGTGGGGCATGGATTGAGCGTCGTCATCAGTCAGGGCGATGAAGCGGTGCTCTACGATACCGGTCCACGCTGGAAATACAGCGATGCAGGGAGCCGCGTTATTCTGCCCTGGCTTGAACGTAAAGGACTCAGACTGCGGGAGGTTATTCTCAGCCACCGGCATCTTGACCATACCGGCGGGCTGTCAGCTATTCTGCAACATGTCCCTACTGTATGGATGCGCAGCGGACTTACAGAAAGCGGGCATTTACCCTGTGTACGCGGTACCACATGGCGCTGGAAACGGCTACATTTCCGGGTGCTCTGGCCAGCAACGTCTCCCAACCAGGGGGAAAACAACGATTCATGCGTGGTGAGTGTGGATGATGGAAGCGTCCGTTTGTTACTCACGGGCGACCTGGAAACCGAGGCGGAGCGGCAGTTAGTGCGGCTGGAAAAGCAACAGTTAAAGGCGGATATTCTGCAGGTACCTCATCATGGCAGCCGGACATCCTCATCGCGCATACTGCTGCGCAGCATCGCCGGCCATACCGCCATCGCCTCTGTAGCACGCTATAATGCGTGGCGAATGCCCGCGAAGTCCGTGCTGCGAAATTACCGTGAACACGCTTATGACTGGCGTGATACCGGTCAGTCCGGACAAATAAGTATCAAAATAGAGGCAAACACCGTGCAGGTTTTTTCCTTCAGAGAACAATTAGTGCCCCGTTGGTATCATCAGTGGTTTGGCGTCAAACGCGAATCCAGGTAGAATGACCGGCTATTTCCAACAACGTGAATAAATAATGCATCAAGATAAAGATCTCTCAACGTGGCAGACATTCCGTCGACTCTGGCCGATGATCGCACCCAACAAAGCTGGCTTAATTGTGGCGGCTATTGCCCTGATTATTAATGCCGCAGGCGATACGTTAATGCTCTCCCTGTTGAAGCCTTTGCTGGATGACGGCTTTGGTAAAGCGGACAGATCCGTGATGCTGTGGATGCCGTTGGCAGTCATCGGCTTGATGCTGGTTCGTGGCGTAAGCAGCTATATCTCCAGCTACTGCATCTCATGGGTGTCAGGCAATGTGGTGATGAATATGCGCCGTCGTCTGTTCAGCCATATGATGGGCATGCCGGTCGCGTTCTTCGATCAGCAGTCCACGGGTACGTTACTCTCTCGCATCACCTATGATTCGGAGCAGGTCGCCTCGTCGTCATCGGGGGCGCTGGTCACCGTGGTGCGTGAAGGCGCTTCAATAATTGGCCTGTTTGTCATGATGTTTTATTACAGCTGGCAGCTGTCGTTGATTCTGATTGTTCTGGCTCCGATCGTATCCTTCGCGATTCGTACCGTGTCAAAACGCTTCCGCAACATCAGCAAATCGATGCAAAACACCATGGGACAGGTGACGACCAGTGCCGAGCAGATGCTGAAAGGGCACAAAGAAGTGCTGATTTTTGGTGGCCAGGACATTGAATCCGAGCGTTTTGCCAAGGTCAGTAACCGCATGCGTCAGCAGGGGATGAAGCTGGTTTCAGCCTCTTCAATCTCCGATCCGGTTATTCAGCTCATTGCTTCTCTGGCTCTGGCATTCGTCCTGTACGCCGCCAGTTTCCCCAGCGTGATGGATACGCTGACTGCGGGGACCATTACGGTAGTCTTCTCATCTATGATCGCTCTGATGCGCCCGCTGAAATCGCTGACAAACGTGAATGCGCAGTTTCAGCGTGGTATGGCGGCCTGTCAGACGCTGTTCTCCATTCTCGACAGTGAGCAGGAGAACGACACCGGTACGCGTGAAATCACGCGCGCAAAAGGTGATGTCGAATTCCGTGGTGTGACCTTCACCTATCCCGGCCGTGAAACACCTGCGTTGAAAAACATTAACCTGATGCTGCCTGCCGGAAAAACCGTTGCCTTAGTCGGGCGCTCCGGCTCAGGTAAATCGACTATCGCCAGTTTGCTGACGCGTTTTTATGATATTCAGCAGGGCGAGATTTTACTGGATGGCCATGACCTGCGTGAATACACCTTAGCGTCGTTGCGTAATCAGGTCGCACTTGTGTCGCAAAATGTGCATCTGTTCAACGATACCGTTGCCAATAACATTGCCTATGCGCGCAGTGAACAGTACAGCCGCGAGGAAATCGAAAAGGCGGCGACGATGGCACACGCGATGGACTTTATTAATAAAATGGACAAGGGGCTGGATACCGTCATCGGGGAAAATGGTGTGCTGCTATCAGGCGGTCAACGCCAGCGTATCGCCATCGCCCGCGCTCTGCTGCGTGACTGTCCTATCCTGATTCTTGATGAAGCCACCTCTGCGCTGGACACCGAGTCCGAGCGTGCTATCCAGTCTGCTCTGGATGAGCTGCAGAAAAACCGCACCTCACTGGTGATCGCGCATCGCCTTTCTACTATTGAAAAAGCGGATGAAATTGTGGTGGTGGAAGAGGGCAATATCATCGAACGCGGTACGCACGCCGACCTGCTGGCGGAAAAAGGTGCTTATGCTCAACTCCATAAAATGCAGTTCGGCCAATGATTGAGCGCATCTGGAGTGGCCGATCGCCATTATGGTTAGTCCTGTGGCCACTCAGTGTGCTCTATGGTGCCATCACGGCGCTAATCCGCCTCAGTTTCCGGCGTGGCTGGCGTAAAAGCTGGCGTGCGCCCTTGCCTGTTGTCGTGGTGGGGAATCTGACCGCGGGCGGGAATGGTAAAACACCCGTGGTCATCTGGCTGGTTGACGCCCTGCAGCAGCGAGGATTACGGGTAGGTGTGATTTCCCGCGGCTACGGGGGGAAAGCAGACCGCTATCCGCTGCGTGTCACTGCGGAAACCGCCACCGATCAGGCGGGTGACGAGCCGGTGCTGATTGCGCAGCGCACAGCTGCACCCGTGGCAGTGGCACCGCGACGCCGTGAGGCGATCGAAGCCCTTCTGCAACATCATTCACTGGATCTCATCGTGACTGATGATGGCCTGCAACATTATGCGCTCCAGCGCGATCGGGAAATTGTGGTGGTGGATGGCGTGCGACGTTTTGGCAACGGCTGGTGGTTACCTGCGGGACCCATGCGGGAACGGGCATCCCGCCTTAAGACGGTAGACGCGGTGATCGTTAACGGTGGTGAAGCGCAGCAGGGCGAAATCGCCATGCAACTGCAGGCGGGGATGGCAACCCATCTGCTCAGCGGTGAACAACGACCACTCAACACGTTGCACGATGTCGTCGCCATGGCCGGCATTGGTCATCCGCCGCGTTTTTTTCATACCTTAAAACAGCACGGTCTGACGCCCGTTGCGGAGATCGCCTTTGCCGATCATCATGCTTACAGCGAAGAGGAACTGTCGCGTCTGGTCACGCCCGGCCAAACGCTGTTGATGACGGAGAAAGATGCCGTTAAATGCCGCGCATTCGCGCAATCCTCATGGTGGTATCTTCCAGTCGATGCCCATCTGCAGGCTGAGGCAGCGACGCTACTGTTAGACGATATACAACGCCTGTGTGGCACGTATTCACCACGGGAGCCGCACTAATTCCCACTGAGAAGGAAGAGAATGGGCACGCATTCACTTTCACGACAGCAGGCACGTAATATTCAGCTCGCGGCGCAGGGGTTATTGCGTCCGGTGAAACGTCGGGCACGTTTTCAGGATATTTCAGCCTGCATTAGCCGCATGTCGCTGTTGCAAATCGACACCATCAATGTGGTGGCCCGCAGTCCGTATCTTGTCTTATTCAGTCGCTTAGGCGACTACCCGCCCGTCTGGCTGGACGAGTCGCTGGCGCAGGGGGAGATTTTCGAATACTGGGCGCATGAAGCCTGTTTTATTCCCCGCGCAGATTACCGGTTACTGCGGCACCGCATGCTGTCGCCAGAGCGCCTGGGCTGGAAATACAGTGCAGACTGGGCAACGGAACATCAGCAGGAAATCGCTGATCTACTTATCTATATACGCGACAACGGGCCCGTCAGATCGGCTGATTTCGCCAGTGGAAAAAATCATAAGCCAGGATGGTGGGCATGGAAACCCCACAAGCGGCATCTCGAAAACCTGTTCAGTTCAGGGGAGCTAATGGTGTCAGCGCGCCATAATTTTCAGCGCGTCTATGACTTACGCTCACGTGTCATGCCTGACTGGCAGGATGCGCTGCATGCTATCAGTGAGGATGACGCTGTCCGCCTGATGTTAGTGAACAGCGCACGCAGCCTGGGCATTTTTCGCCGTGAGTGGCTGGCAGACTATTACCGGCTAAAGCGCGCGCCCGTTAAAGACTTTATCTTATGGGCACAGGCGGCCGGCGAAATCATGCCGGTTGAGGTCGACGGCATGGGAGAGATGTGGCTGCATCGGGACGCTCAGGCCGCATTAGCCACGCCGTTGATCGCAACACATACCACGCTGTTATCCCCTTTCGATCCGCTGGTATGGGACAGGAAACGTGCGCTTGCGTTGTTTGACTTTGACTACCGCATTGAATGTTACACGCCTGCGGCCAAACGTAAATATGGCTATTTTGTCTTACCGGTGCTGCATCGGGGCCAACTCAAAGCCCGTCTGGATGCACGGATGGTGCGCTCAACAGCCTTGCTGGAAATTAACAACATCTGGCTGGAACCTGACGTCGCGGTAACCGTTTCCTTTCTCAATGACGTGCAACGTGCTATTGAACGCTTCGCCCGTTGGCAGGGGGCCGAAACGGTTTTGCTAAAGAATGCGCCTTCGGCGTTACTGACACACTGGCCAACGCGCTGGCAGCTTAACAATTCCTGATGCAGCGCGGGTGTGATTTACCCGCTCTCATCAGCGCTGTGATATGCTTTAGTCCTTACGCTCTCGGTCCGAGATGGAGGACATATGGATCACCGTTTACTCGAAATCGTTGCCTGCCCGGTTTGTAATGGCAAATTGTACTTTAACAAAGAACAGCAAGAGCTGATCTGCAAGCCCGACGCGCTGGCTTTCCCTGTGCGTGACGGTATTCCGGTACTGCTGGAAAACGAAGCCCGTACGTTATCGGTTGAAGAGATCCATCCATGAGTTTTATTGCCATCATTCCTGCGCGTTATGCTTCCACCCGTTTACCGGGTAAACCCCTGGTTGATATTCATGGCAAGCCAATGGTGGTGCATGTGATGGCGCGCGCCCGGGAATCGGGTGCCAGCCGTGTGATTGTCGCGACCGATCATCCTGAGGTGGCCCGCGCTGTCGAGGCTGCCGGTGGCGAGGTGTGTATGACACGCGCCGATCATCATTCCGGTACGGAACGCCTTGCAGAAGTGATTGAAAAATATCAGTTCGCGGATGACCAGATCATCGTCAATGTTCAGGGCGACGAACCCATGATCCCCGCTGATATCGTCCATCAGGTGGCGACCAATCTGGCTCAGGCTGACGCCGGCATGGCGACGCTGGCGGTGCCGATTACGGATGCGGAAGAGGCGTTCAATCCCAACGCCGTCAAGGTGGTCATGGATGCCAGAGGCTACGCGTTGTATTTTTCACGCGCGACGATTCCCTGGGATCGTGAACGTTATGGGCAGTCCCGGGAACAGATCGGTGACACGCTGCTGCGCCATATCGGCATTTATGCTTATCGTGCCGGGTTTATTCGTCGCTATATCAGCTGGGAACCCTGTCCGCTTGAGCAGATCGAACTGCTGGAGCAGTTGCGCGTGCTGTGGTACGGCGAAAAGATCCACGTTGCGGTGGCAAAAACGATTCCGGGCGTTGGCGTGGATACGCCAGAGGATCTCACCCGGGTCCGCGCCGCGATGCTTCGCTGACCTGTTCCGCTTCTTGTGCGATGACCGTCTGCGCACGCGGCTGAGGCGCCGGGTTACGGTCGCACTCAGCCTGCGCCATGACGGATGTGCGCCTTTGCGTCTATCCATCAGAGGGTGAGGCGGATGAGAAACGTTGCAATGCGCTTCCCAGCGTTTCATAGATCGCGCGTTCGCTGTGACTCATCCACAGCGGGGAAGGATAAAAACGCTCCCACCAGTTAAGTGGTGAAGTAAACGCCAGCTGATTGGCGGGCGCTGCAATCGGCTTGAGGCCTGCCTGAGTGAAAAACCGCATCGCGCGCGGCATATGATTAGCTGAGGTAACCAGCAGGAAAGGGTGGTGCCCGATGAGCGTGCTGACAGCCTGCGCCTCCTGTGCGGTATCTTTTGGCTGAGCCAGCAGACGAATGTGCGATGAAGGTACGCCCAGGCTTTCGGCAACCTGTGCGGCGACCCAGGCATTACTTTTGGGATTTTGCCCTGCCGCAGCACCGGTAAAGACCAGGGTAGCATCCGGATGGCGCTGCCACTGACGCACACCTTCTGTCACGCGAGGCAAACTGTTGTTCAGCAGGTTCGAGCTGGGCGCCCAGGCCGGGTTATAGGTATAGCCGCCCCCTAACACCACGATGTAATCGACTTTTTCAGTCCCATTCCACGTCGGGTAATGCGATTCGACGGGCAACAGTAAGCGATCGGCGACCGGCTGTAGGCTTATCAGTAATAACATCAGCCAACTCACTGAGATAAAGATTTTACCGCTTTTCTGCCAGCGGCTGAACCAAAGCAGCAAAATGCCGACAGCCATTAAAAGAAGCAGAAAAGGCAGGGGCAGTAACAGGTTGCCAAATGCCTTTTTCAGCATAAAAAACATGTAAAATCCCTCTTGTTGTCCGAAAAAACAGCAGCCAGAGCAGAAGAAGGGCATGAAAGCTTCATTCTTACGGCACCTGTGACAAAATAGCATACGTTTTACCGCAGCATACCGGAGTCCATGCCATGCAGGATCGTAACTTTGACGATCTCGCGGATAAATTTTCGCAAAATATTTACGGCACCACCAAAGGCCGGGTGCGTCAGGCAATCGTCTGGGATGAGCTTGAAGCCTTGCTTCCCAGCCTGACGTCCTCCTCTCCCTCACTGAACGTGCTGGATGCGGGCGGTGGCATTGGGCAAATTTCCAGTGGACTGGCCGCGCGGGGCCATCAGATTCTGCTGTGCGACCTCTCAGGTGAAATGTTGCGCCGTGCCCAGGAAAATGCGGATGCGCTGGGTGTGAGCCATAACATGCAATTCAAACAAATTAGCGCGCAGCAGGTCGGTGAACATTTGGATAAGCCGGTGGATCTGGTATTGTTTCACGCTGTGCTTGAATGGGTCGCTGAACCGGAAACCGTGCTGAAAGCCCTGTTTGATACATTGCGGCCGGGGGGCGTGCTGTCATTGATGTTTTATAACCTGCATGGGTTAACATTACGCACCCTGACGCTGGGCAATTTTGGTTACCTTCGTACCAACTTAACCAAGCGTAAGAAGCGCACGCTGTCACCGGACTATCCGCGCGATCCTGACGATGTGTCACGCTGGTTACAGGCCTGCGGTTTCCAGATTGAACAGCGTGCCGGGATTCGGGTGTTCAGCGACTATATGAAGCCGCCTAAAGGCGAGCCAAAAAGCGACGACGAAATCATTGAGATGGAGCGGCGTTTTTGCCGTCAGGAACCCTTTTTAAGCTTAGGGCGTTACATCCACGTGACCGCGCGCAAACCCGGGCAGAAGGACGAATTATGAGTGAATTTTCCCAGACGGTACCGGAGCTGGTATCCTGGGCGCGCAAGAACGATTTCTCCCTTGCGCTGCCCGTTGAACGTCTGGCTTTTTTGCTGGCCATCGCCACGCTGAATGGCGAGCGCATGGACGGAGAAATGAGTGAAGGTGACCTGGTCGATGCGTTTCGTCATGTCAGCAAAGCGTTTGAACAAACCAGCGAAACCGTACTGGTGCGGGCCAACAACGCCATCAATGATATGGTGCGTCAGCGCCTGTTGAACCGTTTCACCAGTGAATTAACTGAAGGCAATGCAATTTATCGTCTGACGCCGCTGGCCATCGGCATCACGGATTACTATATCCGCCAGCGCGAGTTCTCCACGCTGCGGCTTTCCATGCAGCTTTCCATCGTTGCCGCTGAACTTAAGCGTGCCGCCGACGCGGCGCAGGAGAATGGCGATGAATTTCACTGGCATCGTAACGTATTCGCGCCGCTGAAATACTCCGTAGCCGAAATCTTCGACAGCATTGATATGACGCAACGCCTGATGGATGAGCAGCAGCAGGCGGTGAAAGCGGATATTGCGGAGCTACTGAATAAAGACTGGCGCGCCGCGATTTCAAGCTGTGAAATGTTACTGTCGGAAACTTCCGGTACGCTGCGTGAATTGCAGGATACGCTGGAAGCGGCTGGTGACAAACTCCAGGAAAATCTGCTGCGTATTCAGGATGCGACGCTGGACAGCCCGGATTTGGGCTTCGTCGATAAACTGGTGTTCGATCTGCAAAGTAAACTCGACCGCATCACCAGTTGGGGACAGCAGGCCATTGACCTGTGGATTGGTTATGACCGCCACGTACATAAATTTATCCGCACCGCTATCGACATGGACAAAAACCGTGTTTTTGCCCAGCGCCTGCGCGTATCCGTACAGAACTATTTTGACTCACCCTGGGCGCTGACTTATGCCAATGCCGAACGTCTTTACGATATGCGTGACGATGAGCTGACGCTGCGTAATGACGAAGTGATGGGCGAATTACCTGCTGAACTGGAGTTCGAAGAATTTAATGAAATTCGCGAGCAGCTGGCGGCCATGATCGAAGAAGCCTTAACGATTTATAAAACGCAGCAAAAACCGCTTAACCTCGCCGCCGTCATGCGCGACTATCTGGCCCAGTACCCGCGCGCGCGTCACTTCGACCTTGCGCGCATTGTCGTGGACCAGGCGGTGCGATTAGGTGTAGCGGAAGCCGATTTAGCCGGTTTGCCTGTGGAATGGCAAGCCATTAATGATTACGGAGCCAAGGTGCAGGCACATGTCATCGACAAATATTGAACAAGTGATGCCGGTTAAGCTGGCACAGGCACTGGCAAATCCGATTTTTCCGGCGCTGGACAGCCAGTTACGTGCCGGTCGCCATATTGGCATTGAAGAGCTGGATAACCACGCTTTTCTGATGGATTACCAGCAGTATCTGGAAGAGTTTTACACGCGCTACAACGTTGAGCTGATTCGTGCTCCAGAGGGCTTTTTCTATCTGCGTCCACGCTCAACCACGCTGATTCCCCGTTCCGTGCTTTCCGAACTGGACATGATGGTCGGGAAAATCCTCTGCTATCTGTATCTCAGCCCGGAACGCCTGGCGAATGAAGGCATTTTCACGCAACAGGAACTCTATGATGAACTGCTGTCCCTGGCGGACGAAAGCAAGCTGCTGAAGCTGGTTAACCAGCGTTCAACCGGGTCGGATCTCGATCGGGCTAAGTTACAGGAAAAAATGCGTGCGTCCTTAAGCCGCCTGCGCCGTCTGGGCATGGTGTGGTTTTTTGGCAACGACAGCAGCAAGTTTCGTATTACCGAGTCTGTCTTCCGCTTTGGTGCCGATGTCCGTAGCGGTGATGATGCGCGTGAAGCGCAACTGCGCCTGATCCGCGATGGCGAAGCGATGTTGCTGGACAACACGACGGCAGCCACAGAGGCTGATGACAGTGAAGAGAATGACAGCGATGCGGGTGATATCGCGGAGGAAGAGCAGGCATGATTGAACGCGGCAAATTTCGTTCGCTAACCCTGATCAACTGGAACGGGTTTTTTGCCCGAACCTTTGATCTGGATGAACTGGTCACCACGCTGTCGGGCGGGAACGGGGCAGGTAAGTCCACCACAATGGCGGCCTTTGTCACGGCGCTGATTCCTGACTTAACCCTGCTGCATTTCCGTAACACCACCGAAGCGGGCGCAACCTCAGGCTCACGCGATAAAGGCCTGCACGGTAAACTGCGGGCAGGCGTCTGCTACGCGATGCTGGACGTAGTGAACTCACGCCATCAACGTGTGGTGGTCGGGGTCCGGTTACAGCAGGTGGCAGGACGTGACAAAAAGGTTGATATCAAGCCCTTTAGTATCCATGGCCTGCCCACGGATACGCTGCCCACGGACATGCTCACGGAAATTCTGAACAGCCGTCAGGCGCGCGTGTTACCGCTTAACGAGGTCAAAGAACGCGTCGAGGCGCTGGAAGGTGTCCAGTATCGGCAGTACAGCTCGGTAACGGACTATCACGCGATGATGTTTGATCTGGGGATTGTGCCGCGTCGTCTGCGTACCGCCAGCGACCGCAGTAAGTTTTATCGCCTGATTGAAGCCTCTCTGTACGGCGGTATCTCCAGCGCCATCACCCGTTCTCTGCGCGATTATCTGTTGCCTGAAAACAGTGGCGTGCGTAAAGCGTTCCAGGACATGGAAGCTGCGCTGCGCGAAAACCGTATGACGCTGGAAGCGATCCGCGTAACCCAGTCTGATCGCGATCTGTTTAAGCACCTGATTTCTGAAGCCACCAGCTATGTATCGGCCGACTATATGCGTCATGCCAACGAACGACGCATCCACCTGGATAGCGCACTACAGCTGCGCAATGAACTGTTCACCAGCCGCAAGCAGCTGGCGTCGGAGCAGTATCGCCACGTGGAAATGGCACGAGAGCTGGCTGAACACAGCGGGGCAGAGAACGATCTTGAAATTGATTATCAGGCGGCCAGCGATCACCTGAATCTGGTGCAGACGGCAATGCGCCAGCAGGAAAAAATTACCCGTTATGACAGTGATATCGAGGATCTGACACTTCGCCTGGAAGAACAGAGTGAAGTCGTGGCCGAAGCGCGTGAAATCCAGGAAGAAAATGAAGCCCGTGCTGAAGCGGCCGAACTGGAAGTGGATGAGCTGAAAAGTCAGTTGGCCGATTTTCAGCAGGCGCTGGACGTGCAGCAAACCCGTGCCATTCAGTATCAGCAGGCGTTACAGGCTCTGGAACGTGCGCGTTCGCTGTGTGAATTGCCTGAGCTGAACATTGACAATGCGGCGGAATGGCAGGCCAGCTTCCAGGCCAAAGAAGAAGAAGCAACCGGGCAGTTGTTGCGCCTGGAGCAGAAACTGAGTGTGGCCGAAGCGGCGCACAGTCAGTTTGAACAGGCCTTATCGCTGGTGACCAGCATTGCCGGTGAGGTCAGCCGTAAAGAGGCCTGGCAAGTCGGGCGCGATCTCCTGCGTGATGCCAGCAATCAGCGTCACCACGCCGATCAGCTTGCTTCACTGCGCCTGCGTCTGAGCGAACTTGAACAGCGCCTGCGCGAGCAGCAGGAAGCAGAACGTCTGCTGGCGGAATTCTGCAAGCGTCAGGGGCAGCAATATGAGCCTGATGCGCTGGAAGGATTGCAGCGTGAACTGGAAGCCCAAATCGAGCAGTTGAACAGCAGCGTTGCCGATGCGGGCGAACAGCGTATGTTGATGCGTCAGGAGCTGGAACAGCTCCGTCAGCGCATCGCGACGTTGACCGCGCGTGCGCCGCACTGGCTGGCTGCGCAAGAAATCCTGACGCAGCTCAGCGAGCAAACCGGTCAGGCGCTGACCAGCAGCCAGGACGTTACGGAATACATGCAGCAGCTGCTGGAGCGGGAACGTGAAACCACTGTTGAACGTGATGAAGTGGCCGCAAGGAAACGTGAAATTGAGCAGCAGATTGAGCGCTTGAGCCAGCCAGGCGGTGCGGAAGATCCGCGACTGAACCAGCTGGCCGAACGCTTTGGCGGTGTGCTGCTGTCTGAGATTTATGACGATGTCACGCTCGACGATGCGCCTTACTTCTCCGCCCTGTACGGCCCGTCACGTCACGCCATTGTGGTGCCCGATCTTTCGCTGGTGCGTGAGCAACTGGATGGCCTGGAAGAGTGCCCGGAAGATCTCTATTTGATCGAGGGCGATCCGCAATCCTTTGATGACAGCGTGTTCAGCGTCGACGAGTTACAAAATGCCGTCGTGGTCAAGGTGGCCGAGCGCCAGTGGCGCTATTCCCGCTTCCCTAAAATCCCGCTTTTCGGCCGGGCGGCACGCGAAAACCAGCTGGAGTTGCTCAATAACGAACGCGATCGTCTGGCGGAACGGTATGCCACCCTGTCGTTTGACGTTCAAAAGACGCAGCGGCTTCATCAGTCATTCAGCCGTTTTATCGGTAGCCATCTGGCGGTCGCCTTTGATGACGATCCCGAAGCGCAGATTCGTCAGCTTGGCGCCCGTCGGGGTGAGCTGGAACGTGCGCTCAACCAGCATGAAAGCAACAATCAGCAGCAACGTCAGCAGTTTGACCTGGCCAAAGAGGGCGTTGCGCAGCTTAACCGCCTGTTGCCGCGCGTTAATCTGTTACTGGACGACACGCTGGCAGACCGTTGCGAAGAGATCCGTGAGCAGGTGGAAGACGCGCAGGAAGCCGCACGCTTCCTCCATCAGCATGGGGCGAAGCTGGCCAAACTTGAACCGATGCTGGCGGTGCTGCAGAGCGATCCGGAACAGCACGACCAGTTGCAGGCAGATTACCAGCATGCACAGCAGCAGCAGCAACGCGCGCGTCAGCAGGCTTTTGCGCTGACCGAGGTGGTACAGCGTCGCGCTCACTTCAGCTATGACGACTCGGCCAGTATGCTCGGTGGCAACACCGATCTGAGTGATAAGCTGCGCCAGCGTCTGGAGCAGGCGGAAGCGGAGCGCAGCCGCTGCCGTGAGCGCCTACGTGCCCATCAGTCGCAGCTGACCCAGTATTCTCAGGTGCTGGCATCGCTGAAAAGCGCTTATGACGCCAAACGCGACATGCTGAAAGAGTTGCAGCAGGAGATGCAGGATATCGGTGTGCAGGCGGATGCCAGCGCGGAAGAACGCGCCCGTATCCGCCGTGACGAGCTGTATACCGCGCTCAGTCACAATCGTGCCCGCCGTAACCAGCTGGAGAAACAGCTCACCTTCTGCGAAGCCGAAATGGACAATCTGCAGAAGAAACTGCGCCAGCTTGAGCGCAACTATCATCAAATCCGCGAACAGGTGGTCAGTGCCAAAGCAGGCTGGTGCATGGTGCTGCGTCTGGTGAAGGACAATGGCGTGGAGCGGCGTCTGCATCGTCGGGAACTGGCTTACCTGAGCGCGGATGAGCTGCGTTCAATGTCGGATAAGGCACTCGGTGCGCTGCGCCTGGCGGTGGCGGATAACGAACACCTGCGCGATGTGCTGCGCCTGTCGGAAGATCCCAAACGGCCAGAGCGTAAAATTCAGTTCTTTATCGCCGTGTATCAGCATCTGCGCGAACGTATCCGTCAGGACATTATCCGTACCGACGATCCGGTTGAAGCCATCGAACAGATGGAAATCGAGCTGAACCGTCTGACGGAAGAGCTGACTGCCCGCGAGCAAACGCTGGCCATCAGTTCACGCAGCGTGGCGAACATTATTCGCAAAACGATTCAGCGTGAACAGAACCGTATTCGCCAGCTGAACCAGGGGTTACAGACCGTCAGCTTTGGACAGGTACGCAGCGTGCGCCTCAACGTGAACGTGCGGGAAACACACGCGATGCTGCTCGATACCTTGTCCGAAGAGCATGAACAGCATCAGGATCTGTTTAACAGCAACCGACTGACCTTCTCGGAAGCGCTGGCAAAACTGTATCAACGCCTCAATCCACAGATTGATATGGGACAGCGCACGCCGCAGACAATTGGTGAAGAACTGCTGGATTACCGTAACTACCTGGAGATGGAAGTCGAGGTGAATCGTGGCTCCGATGGCTGGCTGCGTGCAGAAAGTGGTGCGCTCTCTACCGGTGAAGCGATTGGTACCGGTATGTCGATCCTGGTCATGGTCGTGCAGAGCTGGGAAGAGGAATCACGCCGTCTGCGTGGGAAAGATATCTCACCCTGCCGCTTGCTGTTCCTGGATGAAGCCGCCCGTCTGGATGCGCGTTCAATCGCCACGCTGTTTGAACTCTGTGAGCGCCTGGAGATGCAACTGGTCATCGCTGCACCTGAGAACATCAGTCCTGAGAAGGGCACGACCTACAAACTGATGCGTAAGGTGTTTAACAACACGGAACACGTTCATGTCGTGGGATTACGGGGTTTCGCCGCCGATCCGCTGCCTGCCAAACGCGGCAGTGAAGCCGATTCGGCCAGTGAAACGACGACATAATATTCGTGCGGCAAGGATAGTCAAAAACAGCGCCATTGGTTAATCTGGTAACGGCATTTGTCGCAGGAGGCAAATGCCGTTTTTGTTTGTATACTCAGTCATATGAGTAACAGCCCGATTGCAGCTTTTTCCTCTCAGGCTGCGCGGTAGATTAATGAAGGGGGCAGGGATGTTACTGAATAAAGGCTTAACAATTCATCAGGTTAGTTCATGGCTGGTGCTGGCACTTGCCCTGAGTCCGTGCGTGCCGTCCCAGGCGGCTATCATCGCGGCCATGCCCGGTGTCCATTCGACCCAGGCCACCACCTCTGTTTCTGCCAGTCAGCAAAAAATTCGCCAGGCGTTTGCCAGTGACAGTCAGCCTTTTTACGGTGCTTCACTGGCCGCCCTGTATGCCGCGCGAAATATGCAACCGATCTGGCAGGATCATGACGCCGTGCAGAAGTTTCAGCAGCAGCTGGCTGAGGTAGCGTTATCCGGCGTCCAGCCACAATTTACCCGGTGGGTGGAGCGTCTGACCGATCCATCCATTACCGGATTCGCCCGCGATGTGACACTGTCCGATGCCATGCTGGGTTATCTGCAGTTTGTCTCGTCGGTTCCTGCACAGGGAGAAACGTGGCTCTACAGTACGGTGCCCTATAAGTTGGCGGTGCCGTCGGTGTCCGTCATTAATGCCTGGCAGAACGCCGTGAATGCGGGGCGGGCAGCGGCCTTTGTGAATTCGCTGGAACCGCAACATCCGCAGTATCCCTTAATGCACAAAGCGTTAATAAACCTGCTTAACGATAAACAGCCGTGGCCGCAAATCAAAAATCGCGACACGGTAAGGCCCGGTCAGGTCAGTGATGATGTACCGGCGCTGCGGGAAATCCTGCGGCGCAGCGGTATGTTAAGTGCACAGACGACGGCACCTGCACCGAATGACGATGCGGTTCCTACTGCGCCAGTTACGGTCAGCCACAGTGAACCTGTCGCGGTCAGCCCGTCTGCCGTTGCCGTGAACGCTATTCCGCCGCCACCGCCAGGCGCGCCGGACAACGTACAAGTGGCACCTACGGCGACAAGTGGCGTCAATGTCTATGACGATAATCTGGTCGCAGCGGTAAAACGCTTTCAACAGTGGCAGGGGCTGGACGCGGATGGAGCCATTGGTCCGCGTACGCGTGAATGGCTGAATGTGTCACCTCAGCAACGTGCCGCCCTGCTGGCGCTGAACATTCAACGCCTGCGTTTGCTGCCGGATGATATGCACAACGGCATTATGGTCAACATTCCCAATTACTCGTTGAATTATTACAACAACGGCACCCGGGTGCTGACATCGCGGGTGATTGTGGGCCGGCCAGACCGTAAAACGCCACTGATGCGCAGCGCGCTCAACAACGTGGTGCTGAATCCGCCCTGGAATGTGCCTACCACGCTGGTGCGCCAGGACATCATTCCAAAAGTGAAACAGGACCCGACGTACCTGTATAAGCACGGATATACCCTGCTGTCGGGCTGGAGTGCGGATGCGGAGGTGATCGATCCCACCATGATCGACTGGAGCATGGTGTCTGCCTCGTCGTTCCCGTACCGAATTCGTCAGGCGCCGGGGCAGACCAATTCACTGGGCCGTTTCAAATTTAATATGCCCAGTTCAGATGCTATCTATTTGCACGACACGCCCAATCATAATCTGTTCCAGCGTGATATTCGCGCACTCAGCTCGGGCTGCGTGCGGGTCAACAAAGCGTCAGAACTGGCGGGCATTCTGCTGCAGGATGTAGGCTGGAATGATGCCCGTATCTCAGGGACGTTAAAACAGGGTGATACGCGCTATGTGCCTATTCGCCATCGGATACCGGTTAACCTGTATTATTTAACCGCCTGGGTCGCGGATGATGGTAAAACGCAGTTTCGTACAGATATTTACAATTATGATAATACTGCCCGTTCCGGGAGTCTGGTGCTGAGTCGCGCGCAGCAGTTGCTCCTCTAACGGTTGATTTTTAACCGTAAGTGCGCATTGCGCGCGGGAAGATGACCTGAGAAAGGCGGTGTCTCCGATGAGGCGCCGCCTTCCAAACTTGCCAGACATGGGTTGACGTGCTACCGCGAGAAAGTTATGGTTCCGCCAGTGCGTTTTTTGCACGTGTCATTGGCTCTGTTCTCAGGTAAAACGCTTCATGTCTACAATTGATTCTGTCCGTCGCAAACTGTTGTTTTGCGGAAGTGCCGCTGCGGGACTGGCTTTGTTGCCGACGTCAGCGATGGCTTCACTCTCTACGTCACGACCGCGCGTCTTAACGCTGAATAACCTTCACACGGGTGAAACCCTCAAAACAGAATTCTTCAACGGTAAAAGTTACGACAAGAGCGAGTTATCGCGTCTTAACCATTTTTTCCGTGACTACCGCGCCAATAAAATCAAAAGTATCGATCCCCACCTTTTCGATCAGCTCTACCGCCTCCAGGCGCTGCTGGAAACGCGTAAGCCCGTTCAGCTGATCTCGGGCTACCGCACTCTGGCCACCAATAATATGCTGCGCGAATCTGGTCCTGGTGTCGCCAAACACAGCTACCACACCAAAGGTCAGGCGATGGATTTCCATATTGAGGGGATTAGTCTGGCGAATGTCCGGAAAGCTGCGTTAAAAATGCGGGCGGGTGGTGTAGGATATTACCCCAGCAGCAACTTTGTACATATTGATACCGGTCCGGTCAGGCACTGGTCGTAACGTCGGCAACGCTGCGGGTGCCGACCATGGAGCGTTATGAATTATCACATTATCCCCGTTACCGCCTTCGCGCAGAACTGTTCGGTTATCTGGTGCGACACCACACGTGAATCTGCGATTGTGGATCCGGGTGGTGACGCCGATACAATCAGGCAAACGCTGGAACAGCTTGATTTAACGCCTGGCCAGATCCTGCTGACGCATGGTCATCTTGATCATGTCGGGGCCTCGGCGGAACTGGCGGCCTGCTGGAACATACCGCTGGTAGGCCCGCACAAACAGGATGCGTTCTGGCTTGAGGCATTGCCCACGCAGAGCCAGATGTTTGGACTTGAGTACTGCGCGCCGCTTACGCCCGATCGCTGGCTGGAAGAGGGGGACACTGTTCAGGTTGGTCAGGTTAATCTTGAGGTTCTGCACTGTCCCGGTCATACGCCAGGTCATATCGTGTTTTTTGACCGACAGGGGCGTTTACTGGTTTCCGGTGATGTGATCTTTAACGGTGGTGTAGGACGCACCGACTTTCCGCAGGGTAACCATCAGCATCTGATTGATGCCATCAAAAACAAAGTGTTGCCGCTGGGAGATGATGTGACGTTTTTGCCCGGTCACGGTCCGCTATCCACTTTAGGTCGTGAACGTCTGACGAATCCTTTTCTGCAATAAAAAATGGGCCAGTCAGGCCCATTTTTTTCATAAGGACAGGATTACAGCACGGCGACAATCGCTTCACACAGGGCAGACATATTATCGGGCGTCATCCCGGCCACGTTCACCCGGCCTGAGTTCACCGCATATACGCCAAACTCTTCACGCAGACGAATGACCTGATCTTTGGTCAGCCCGCTGAACGAGAACATACCGTTCTGCTTAATGATAAAGCTGAAATCCTGCTGCGCCCCTTTTTCCGCCAGCGTATTCACAAACAGCTGACGCATGCGCTGGATACGCTGACGCATATCGGACAACTCCTGCTGCCAGATGGTACGGAGCGCGTCATTTCCCAGGATGGTTGCCACCACTGCCGCACCGTGTGACGGTGGGTTAGAGTAGTTAGCGCGAATCGTGTACTTCACCTGACTGAAGGCAGTATCGGCCGTGGCTGCATCGCTCGCCACCAGCGTAATCGCACCCACGCGTTCATTATACAGACCAAAGTTTTTGGAATAGGAACTGGCCACAATCAGCTCCTGATGGCTGGCCGCAAACAGGCGCAGACCTGCTGCATCTTCTTCCAGCCCACGGGCAAAGCCCTGATAGGCGAAGTCAAACAGCGGCAACCAGCCATTGGCTTTGGAAAGCGCAGCCAGCTGTTGCCACTGCTCTGCTGTCGGATCGATACCGGTTGGGTTATGGCAGCAGCCGTGGAACAGCACCACATCACCGGCTTTAACCTCTTTCAGCGAGGCCAGCATGCTGTCAAAGTCCAGCGTATGGTTGACCGCATCATAATACGAGTATTCACACACCTCGAGACCCGCGGCGTTAAACACGTTTTTATGGTTCGGCCAGCTCGGGTTGCTGACCCATACGCGCTTCACCGACGTCTGTGTGGCCAGAAAATCCGCAGCGACACGCAGTGCACCTGTCCCGCCTGGCGTCTGCGCGGAACGTACGCGGCCCGCCGAAATCAGGGCGTTGCCTTTACCAAATAACAATTCCTGAGTGCAGTGTGCGAAATCCGGCAGACCGTCAATGCTCAGGTAATTTTTGCTGGTCTCGTTTTCCAGCAGATATTGCTCTGCTTTTTTAACGCTGGTGAGCACCGGGGTTTTCCCGGTTTCATCTTTATAAACGCCAATACCGAGATTAATTTTATTCGGGCGGTCATCGGCACGAAACAGATCGGCCAGGCCAAGGATAGGATCGGCAGGTGCAGCAGAGATCGATTCAAACATGAGTCGGGTCCAGTAGCGTGAACTTTAGCAAATGAAGCATCAGGTTAACGTCAGCACGGCGAAATGCCAACCGTTTGCGATAAAATTCATTGTCCGGTCGGCAGAATTACCGGTACTTATAGGGAGAAGGGGGCCACGTATCGGCTGCGCTGAATAAAGGCAATAAAAAACGGAGCCGAAGCTCCGTTTTTTGTACTGCATCAACAAACTTAGAACTGGTAAACCACACCCAGGCCGACTACGTCGTCGTTAGGAATGCCCAGTGGGTTGTTTTTGTCCAGCTGGTTGATTTTATAATCAACGTAGGTGGCCATGTTTTTGTTGAAGTAGTAGGTTGCGCCCACATCGAAGTATTTGTACAGGTCAGCATCGCCGATATTTTCGATGTCTTTCGCTTTAGACTGGACATAGGCCAGAGACGGGCGCAGACCAAAATCGAACTGATATTGTGCTACCAGTTCAATGATCTGCGCTTTGTTAGCGTAGCCAGCGAATGATGCGTTGGTGAAAGTCTGACCATTGTTTGCAATAAAGTTGCCAGTAGAAGAAGATGAAATTGGTGCGGCATTGCGCATTTCACCATACATGGCAGCTAAGTAGATGTTGTTAGCATCATACTTCAGTGCAGTTGCCCAGCTTTCGGCATGCTTACCGGCACCCTGACCTGTTACGTCAGTAGTGGTAGTGGTGCTGCCATTGTTAGAATAAGTTGTCTGTCCACCAGCAGCCTGAGAATTAGTACGATCGCTGCTGCTATAGGCACCTACAATGCCCACGCCGATTGGCGAGGTGTAAGATGTTGACACACCCCAGCCATCGCCATTCGCTCTGCGATCACTACGGTTTGAGTTCTCATTTTTGCCCTGATACTGAAGCGCAAAGTTCCAGCCATCAACCAGACCAAAGAAGTTGGTGTTGCGGTAGGTCAGCAGACCGCTACTACGACCATTCATAAAGTTATCAGAATTGCCTGAGTCACCACCGAATACGGGCAGCATATCGGTCCAGCCGATTGCGTCATACACAACACCGTAGTTACGGCCGTAGTCGATTGAACCCGCATCACCGAATTTCAGGCCTGCGAAGCCCAGACGGGTTTTATTACCGCTCTGTGCGTCAGAACCTTCAGAGTTATTACCCTGAATGTTGTATTCCCACTGACCATAACCGGTCATCTGGTCATTGATCTTGGTTTCGCCTTTGAAGCCGAAGCGGATATAAGTCTGATCGCCGTCATCACCTGAGTTATCAGAGAACTGGTGACGTGCATCCACTTTACCGTACAGGTCCAGCTTATTGCCGTCTTTGTTATAAATTTCTGCTGCATTGGCTGCGCCAGCGGCGAGCAGAGCAGGGATAACCACTGCCAGAATGTTGCGCTTCATCATTATTTATTACCCTCATTGGAGTTATTTGGACACCTGCCACTGCCGTCAAGAAATCTTTACATGAACCTTGAAAGAAGTTTGGTGTCTCCTGTGTCTGCACGCATCTTTCCATCCCCCATCGGGTAATTCTACTGCGAAAATGCTACAAAAGTCGTAATCTTGTTTCAAAGATAAAAAATGTATTTCTAAATGTAAAAATAACGGAACTTTGTGAGTCATATCAAAATTTACAAAAATAAAAAAAGGCCGGCGAAGCCGACCTCTTTATATATATGAATTTCTTATATTAAATGCTGAAAATCAGAAGCTCGCATTACGTGGCGTACGTGGGAACGGGATAACATCTCTTACATTTTGTACGCCTGTGACATAGGCGATTAAACGTTCGAAACCTAATCCGAATCCGGAATGGGGAACAGTGCCATAGCGACGCAGATCACGATACCACCAGTAATCCTCTTTTTTGAGCCCCATCTCTTCCAGACGCGCATCCAGTACATCCAGACGCTCTTCACGCTGTGAACCGCCGATAATTTCACCAATGCCAGGCGCTAACACATCCATCGCGGCCACGGTTTTACCGTCTTCGTTAAGGCGCATGTAGAACGCTTTGATGTCTTTCGGGTAGTTTTTCACAACGACAGGCGCTTTGAAGTGTTTCTCCGCCAGGTAACGCTCATGCTCAGAAGACAAATCAATGCCCCAGGAGACAGGGTTCTCAAACGTCTGGCCGCAGTTCATCAGAATCTCGACGGCATCGGTATAGTCGACCTGCGCAAAGTCTGTGGTGACGAAGCGCTCCAGACGAGCGATGGCGTCGTTATCAACGCGCTCGGCAAAGAACGCCATGTCGTCTGCACGTTCTTCCAGGACGGCTTTAAACACATACTTCAGCATGGCTTCCGCCAGATCGGCCGCATCATCCAGGGAGGCGAAGGCTATTTCCGGCTCCAGCATCCAGAATTCCGCGAGATGACGGCTGGTGTTGGAGTTTTCGGCCCGGAAGGTGGGGCCGAAGGTATAAATTTTTGACAGCGCACTGGCGTAGGTTTCGCCGTTGAGCTGGCCGGATACCGTCAGGAAAGCTTCCTTACCAAAGAAGTCTTCTGAAAAGTCGACTTTGCCCTGATCGTCACGCGGCAGGTTTTCCAGATCCAGCGTTGATACGCGGAACATTTCACCCGCACCTTCGGTATCGGAAGCGGTAATCAGCGGCGTAGAAACCCAGAAATAGCCGTTCTCATGGAAGAAACGGTGCAGCGCCTGCGCCAGCGTGTGACGAACACGGGCTACGGCACCAATCAGGTTCGTGCGTGGACGCAGGTGGGCGACTTCACGCAAATACTCAATGCTGTGACGTTTGGCCGCCATAGGATAGCTGTCGGGATCTTCCACCCAGCCTACCACCTCCAGCTTTGTCGCCTGGATTTCAAACGCCTGCCCCTGGCCCGGAGATGCCACAACGGTACCGGTGACAATGACGGAGCAGCCGGTAGTCAGGCGCAGCACTTCGTCCTGGTAATTATTCAGAGAATTATTGACGACGGCCTGAACGGGATTAAAGCAGGAGCCGTCATACACGGCGATAAAGGACAGACCGGCTTTTGAATCTCTTCGGGTACGTACCCAACCACGTACGGTGACTTCACTGTCAACCGCGACGCGACCGTGCAGTACATCCGCTACAGGCACTACGCTCATAAATATCTCTCTATATAGAAGAAGTGTGTGAATGAATTCCCCAGACTGGGGTGTTGCTATGTTACTTGCGAGTCAACAGGAAACAAGCAAAATTCAGGGGGAAGGGCAGATTTATTGACAGGAAAGCGGGGCACAGCGCGCCCCAGTCACATAGCGCTTAGCTGGCTTTTTTTACCAGTGGCAGGTCAAAGGCTTTTCTCAAGGCTCTGACGAAGGCTTTATCCTGACAAATGGTTTTGCCCGGACTGTCTGACAGCTTGGCAACCGGCTTCCCGTTACACTGCACCAGCTTAATGACAATATTGAGTGGCGTCACGCCGGGAATATCGCAGGTCAGTCGGGTGCCAATGCCAAACACCACGTGAGTACGCTGACCAAAGTGGCGATAGAGCGCCAGCGCTTTATCCAGATTCAGGTTGTCGGAGAACACCAGGGTTTTACTCTGTGGATCTATGCCCAGTTGCTGATAATGCGCCAGGGCTTTTTCACCCCATTCAACCGGGTCGCCCGAATCATGGCGTAAACCCTGGTAACGGCGGGCGAAGACCGGGCCGAAGTCGCGCAGGAAGGCGTCCATAGCGATGCAGTCCGTTAACGCAATACCCAGTTTGTCATCATATTCATCCAGCCAGGCCTGTAACGCGGCCCGCTGGCTGTTCGCCAGCACCGGACTGATTTGCTGAAAAGCCTGAAACCATTCGTGCGCCTGCGTGCCGACAGGCGTCAGTTCAAGACGGCGGGCCAGATCATAGTTGCTGGTGCCCATCAGCCAGGGAAAGTCCTGCTTCAGCGTACTGACAATGGCTTCCTGCACCGACCGGGAATAGCGGCGACGGGTACCAAAATCCATCAACCGAAAACGTGACATATCGGTATCCGCAATTTGCGTTTTGAACGTCGCCAGTTTCTGGTGCAGAAAGTCCACGGCCTGCTGACTGCCGGTGTGTGGTGTACGATGGCGATGCACCACTTCGCTGATCAAGGCCAACAGGGGAACTTCCCACATGATGACCTCACGCCAGGGCCCCTGAATTCGGATGGCCAGCTTGCCGTTGTGATTTTGCACGTCGACCTGCTGGGGGTCATAGCGAAAATTGCGCAGCCAGTTAAGGTAGTCGTCAGCAAAGAAGGGGAGGTCAGATAACCAGGCATATTCGGCGTCGGTCAGCGCCAGCGTCTGCATGGCATTGATCGCTGCACGGATTTCGTCAGCATAAAAACCCAGTAACTCATCGCTGCGGCAGCGAAACTCCGCCGCTACCGTAACATCATAGTAGCGATGGAAGACGGCTTGCTGCATATGAAGCTTATACGCGTCAGTATCCAGCAGCGAAGTCAGTATCGGGGAAGCATGTCCTGTCATGGCGCGTTTCGGCATCCTGTTCGGTGGCGCAGAGCCCGGTGTATTAAACGTCACAAAGACGCAAAAGTATAAATCACTAACAGACGGCGATCACAGCATATTTCAGGATAGCGAGTCGAGGCCGAATTGTGTCATTGTTAAGAAAGTGTAGCCATTTTGCCCACGACATGCATTACGCATGGCAACCTTAACGCATCAGGCTTAGACTTTGACGGGTAAACTATTCATTGCGAGACGAAATATGACGCAGCAGCCAAAAATAAAATATCGCCACGATTACCGGGCTCCCGATTATACCATCACCGATATTGATTTAACCTTTGAACTGGATGAGTCGACCACGCGCGTCACGGCCATCAGTCAGGTTAAACGCCAGGGTGATAACGGGGCTGAATTGCGTCTGGACGGTGAAGATCTGACCCTGATCTCGCTGGAAGTTAATGGCCAGGCCTGGACGGCTTATAAAGAGGAAGAAGGCGCACTGGTACTCAGCCAGTTGCCAGACAGTTTCACGCTGAAAATCGTGAATGACATCCATCCTGACCGCAACAGCGCGCTTGAAGGATTGTACAAGTCCGGTGAGGCACTTTGTACGCAATGTGAAGCCGAAGGCTTCCGCCATATTACCTGGTATCTGGATCGGCCGGATGTGCTGGCGCGTTTCACGACCACCATCATTGCCGATGGCAACCGCTATCCTTTCCTGTTGTCGAACGGCAACCGTATCGACAGTGGTCATGACGAGCAGGGACGTCACTGGGTTAAATGGCAGGATCCGTTCCCGAAGCCCTGCTATCTGTTTGCGCTGGTGGCAGGTGATTTTGACGTGCTGCGCGACAGCTTTACCACGCGTTCGGGGCGTGATGTCGCACTGGAGATCTTTGTTGACAGAGGCAATCTGGACCGCGCCGACTGGGCAATGACCTCGCTGAAAAACAGCATGAAGTGGGATGAAGAGCGCTTTGGCCTGGAGTATGACCTCGACATCTTTATGATTGTCGCGGTGGACTTCTTTAATATGGGCGCGATGGAGAATAAAGGGCTTAACATCTTTAACTCCAAATATGTGCTGGCAAAAGCCGAAACCGCAACCGATAAAGATTACCTGGGGATTGAGGCCGTGATAGGCCATGAATATTTCCACAACTGGACCGGCAACCGCGTCACCTGTCGTGACTGGTTCCAGTTGAGCCTCAAGGAGGGGCTGACCGTCTTCCGCGATCAGGAGTTCAGTTCAGACCTGGGATCGCGCGCCGTTAATCGTATCGATAATGTCCGTATCATGCGCGGTGCGCAGTTTGCTGAGGATGCCAGTCCGATGGCGCACCCGATCCGGCCGGATCAGGTGATCGAAATGAATAATTTCTACACCTTAACCGTGTATGAAAAAGGATCGGAAGTGATCCGCATGATGCATACCTTGCTGGGAGAGGAGAACTTTCAGAAAGGGATGCAACTGTACTTCAAACGGCATGACGGCAGCGCCGCCACCTGCGATGATTTTGTTCAGGCGATGGAAGACGCGTCTGGCGTTGATCTGTCTCAGTTCCGCCGCTGGTACAGCCAGTCAGGTACACCAACCGTCACGGTACGCGACGACTACAATCCGGAACTGGAGCAGTACACGTTGCACGTTACGCAACACACGCCACCGACAGCCGATCAGAAAGAAAAGCTGCCGCTACACATCCCGCTGGATATCGAACTGTATGACGACCAGGGCAAGGTGATTCCGTTGCAGCGCGATGGCCATCCTGTGCATCACGTCCTGAACGTGACGGAAGAGTTCCAGACGTTTACGTTTGATAACGTCTATTTCCAGCCGGTGCCGTCACTGCTGCGTGAATTCTCCGCACCTGTGAAACTTGATTATAAGTGGAGCGATGCCCAGCTCACCTTCCTGATGCGCCATGCCAGTAACGATTTTTCCCGCTGGGATGCGGCGCAAAGTCTGCTGGCAACCTATTTACGTCTCAATGTTGCGCGTCATCAGCAGGGGCAGCATTTGTCACTGCCGCTGCACGTTGCCGATGCTTTCCGCACCGTGTTGCTTGACGCAGACAGCGACCCGGCATTGACGGCGCTGATTTTGACGTTGCCGAGTGAGAACGAAATTGCCGAGCTGTTTGAGATTATCGATCCGCAGGCCATTGCGCTGGTGCGCGAAGCGTTGGTCCGTACGCTGGCGCGTGAACTGACGGATGAATTCTTTGCCGTGTATAACGCCAATCAGCAGGCGGACTATCACGTTGATCATGCGGAAACAGGCAAACGGTCACTGAAAAACATCTGCCTGTATTATCTGGCGTTTGGTGACATGGATCTGGCCGATAAACTGGTTCAGGCACAGTATCAGCGCGCGAATAATATGACCGATTCCCTGGCGGCACTCTCGGCCGCCGTGGCGGCGCAGTTGCCGTGCCGTGACGCCTTACTGGCTGACTATGACGATCGCTGGCATCGCGATGGCCTGGTGATGGACAAATGGTTTATGTTGCAGGCCACCAGCCCGGCGCAGAATGCGTTACTTAACGTGCGCCGGTTGCTGTCGCACCGTTCGTTCAGCATGGGGAACCCCAACCGTATTCGTTCATTGATCGGTGCCTTCGCATCGGGGAACCCCTCGGCCTTCCATGCCGAAGATGGCAGCGGCTATCGCTTCCTGGTCGAGATGTTGACGGATTTAAATACCCGAAATCCGCAGGTTGCGTCGCGCATGATTGAGCCATTGATTCGTCTGAAACGTTACGATACTCGCCGTCAGGCGCTGATGCGCCAGGCGCTGGAGAAGCTACAGGGTCTGGAGAAACTGTCGGGCGATCTGTACGAGAAAATTACCAAGGCGCTTAACGCCTGATAAAAAACGGCGGGCCATGGCCCGCCGTTTCATCAGCGCTGTTGCGCATAGCGCGGCGGTTTATCTGCCGCACTGCGACGCATCACCCGATCCAGCACCTCCGCTTCCAGCTCGGCCAGACGGGCGGAACCCCGCCGCCGGGGACGCGGCAAATCAACCTGCAAATCCAGCCCAATCCGACCTTCCTCAATCAGCAGAACCCGATCCGCCATTGCAACCGCCTCACTGACATCATGAGTGACCAACAGCACCGTAAAATTGTGTTGCTGCCACAGTGATTCAATCAGCTCCTGCATCTCAATTCGGGTTAACGCATCGAGCGCGCCGAGTGGCTCATCCAGAAGGAGCAGACCGGGACGATGAATCAGGGCGCGAGCCAGCGCCACGCGCTGTTTCTGACCGCCAGACAGGGCGGCAGGCCAGTCACTGGCGCGATCGGCCAGCCCAACGGCCGCCAGCGCCTCGTGTGCGGCTTCCCGCCAGGCATTGCCCCGAAGACCAAGTGCCACGTTATCAATCACTTTTTTCCAGGGCAGCAGTCGCGCATCCTGGAACATCAGACGGGTTTCGTCGCGCGCCGTGTGCAATGGCGCAGTGCCGGCCAGTAGCTGACCCTCAGTGCTGTTTTCCAGCCCGGCCAGCAAACGCAGCAGGGTACTTTTGCCGCAGCCGCTGCGGCCCACGACGGCCACAAATTGTCCAGACGGTATGTGCAGGTCGAGGTTATTAAGAATCGTACGCTCGCCATATTTTTTGCTGACGCCCTTTACACCAACCGGCGTACCGGCCGTCAGACGCGCCGGGATAGCGGAGTTAATCATGCTGCTTCCTCCTTATGTTGATAAGCCGGATGCCAGCGTAACCAGACACGTTCCAGCAGTAGCGCACTGACATCGGCCAGTTTCCCCAGCAGGGCATAAAGAATAATGGCGACCATCACCACATCGGTTTGCAGAAATTCACGGGCATTCATGGCCAGGTAGCCAATTCCGGCGTTAGCGGAAATGGTTTCAGCCACAATCAGCGTGAGCCACATTAATCCCAGACCAAAACGCACGCCGACCATGATGCTCGGTAACGCACCCGGCAATATCACCTGCACAAACAGGCTCCAGCCCGATAAGCCATAGCTGCGTGCCATTTCAACCAGCCCCCGATCCACGTTGCGAATGCCGTGATACGTATTCAGATAAATCGGGAACAGTGTGCCCAGCGCCACCAGAAAAATTTTGGCGGTTTCATCGATACCAAACCACAGGATGACCAGCGGGATAAGCGCCAGATGAGGCACGTTACGTAACATTTGTACCGAGGTATCCAGCAGGCGCTCGCCCAGACGTGAGGTGCCGGTAATCAATCCCAGCACTAACCCGATCGAACCGCCGATGCTAAAGCCCAGCAGCGCGCGCCAGCTGCTGATAGCCAGATTCCGCCACAGCTCGCCGCTGGCGGCCAGTTGCCAGAAGGTGGTGACGATCTTCTCCGGTGCCGGCAGGATACGGCTGGAGAGCCAGCCGGTCTGCGACGCAATCTGCCAGACCACGACCAGTAACACCGGTAACAGCCAGGGTACAAGCGCCGCTGAGAAGGATTGACGTAATCGGATCATGGCGATCTCCTCAGGCCCGTGCGGCTTTTTTCTCGGGGGTAAAATCGTTCGCAACTGCTTCACCGTGCGCCTGAACGACCCGAGGTTGAGGCACTTCAGGTATCTTCAGATCCAGATGGGGAAACAGCAGCTCGCCCACGCGATAGGCTTCTTCCAGGTGCGGATAGCCGGAAAGAATAAAGGTTTCAATGCCCAGCGCTTCGTACTCTTTCATTCGCGCCGCTACGGTTGGGGCATCGCCCACCAGCGCGGTACCGGCACCGCTGCGAACCAGCCCAACGCCAGCCCAGAGATTGGGGCTAATCTCCAGTTTGTCACGGCGACCTCCGTGCAGGGCGGCCATGCGTTGCTGCCCAACGGAATCGGTACGCTGGAAGGCGCTTTGCGCTCTGGCAATAGTGGCGTCATCGACGTTAGCAATCAGTTTGTCGGCAGCCTGCCAGGCTTCTTCATTGGTTTCACGGACGATGACATGCAGGCGGATACCAAAACGAACCTGGCGGCCCTGAGCAGCGGCTTTAGCGCGTACCTGTTCAATTTTTTCATTTACCAGTTCAGGTGGCTCGCCCCAGGTGAGGTACACATCAACCTGTTCAGCGGCCAGATCCTGAGCGGGCTCTGATGACCCGCCAAACCACAGCGGTGGACGAGGCTGCTGCACCGGCTTAAACATCAGGCGCGCCCCGCGCACATGCACATGCTTGCCCTCGTAGTCCACTGTTTCACCTTCCAGCACCCGGCGCCAGACGCGGGTGAACTCGGCCGATTCGGCATAGCGTTCACGATGGTCGAGGAAAACGCCATCACCTGCCAGCTCTTCGGGATCGCCGCCCGTTACCAGATTAAACAGTGCACGTCCGTTAGACAGGCGATCGAGCGTCGCGGCCTGGCGGGCGGCCTGAGTCGGTGAAATCACGCCAGGGCGCAGGGCAACCAGAAAACGCAGGCGCTGAGTGACCGGAATTAATGAGGCGGCCACCAGCCAGGCATCTTCACACGAGCGGCCGGTCGGGATCAGCACGCCACCAAAACCCAGGCGATCGGCTGCCTGCGCGACCTGCTGCAGATACGCATGATCGACCGGGCGCGCACCTTCGGCCGTGCCAAGGTAGTGACCGTCACCATGGGTGGGCAGGAACCAGAATACGGAAACACTCATTTTTCTCTCCTTATTGCGTCACGCTACGGGGATGCCAGATGCGATCGGCAATTGATACTTTCACGGGAATCAGGTGATTGGCATAAAACAGATCGGCGGTTTTCTGTTGTAACGCAACAGTGTGCGCGCTGACCGGGCTGACCGGGCTAGGGGGACGATGATCCAGATTACTGGCAATGACCGCCTCAGGCAGGCCAATGGAGGTGGCAAGCAGATGAATGCTCTGGTCACGTTCGCTGCGCGTCAGCGCTTCCGCATCGCTAAAGGTTTTGAGCGTTGCTAAGACAAAGTCATTATGGTTCTGGGCGAATGCGCGCGTCGCAAGGTAGAACGGACCGGTCTGATTGAGTGTAGTACCGTCTTTTAAAACGCGAACGTGCCCCTGAAGCAGCACTGCGGAATAATAGGGATCCCATATCGCCCAGGCATCAACGTTACCCTGCTGGAAGGCCGCGCGGGCATCGGCAGGCGTAAGATAAACCGGCTGTATATCTTTGATTGACAGGCCGGCCTCCTCCAGTGCGCGCAGTAACAGGTTGTGCGAGCTGGAGCCTTTCTGAAAGGCCACTTTTTTGCCCTTCAGGTCGGCTACCGATTTCAGCGGGCTGTCCTGGCTGACCAGAATCACCTCGGCTTTGGGCTTGGGCGGCTCCGAGCCGATATAAAGTAAATCTGCCCCCGCCGCCTGGGCAAAAATGGGCGGAATATCGCCGGTACTGGCAATATCAATACTGTTAACGTTCAGGGCTTCCAGCATTTGCGGCCCGGCTGGAAATTCAACCCACTGTATTTTGGTCTGAGGGAAACGCGTTTCCAGTAACCGGTGAGCTTTTGCCAGCACCATACTGACCGATCCTTTCTGGTAGCCGATACGCACCTGTTCGGGGGCTGGCTCAGCAGCATAAACCTGAGTTCCCGTTATCAACATCCCTGCCAGTAACCACGCGCTTACTATCCGTTTCATGCTTAATCCTTATACTGCCCAGGCAACCGGTTGATGACGGCGTGACAACGCCAGTGAGAAAGAATCCACCGCCTCATCCAGGCGGGTGGCCAGAAGGGGATCCAGTTCTGGCTGACGATCGTAATGCGTGATCTGTTTATCTTTGGCATAAACCCCATGAAGCACTTCTTCCGCTTTCAGCGCGTTTAAAACGGGCTTGAGCGCGTAATCCAGCGCCAGCATGTGGCCTGCGCTGCCACCACTGGCAAGCGGCAGCACGACTTTGTGAGCCAGTGCGCGTTCGGGCAACAGGTCCAGCACCGTTTTCAGCGCACCCGAGAAAGACGCCTTGTAAACGGGCGTAGCAATCACCAGACCATCGGCGGCAGACAAGTCCTCGCTCAGCGCCAGAATCGCCGGAGAATCAAAGCGGGCGTTAATAAGGTCTTCCGGCTGAAAGTTATGAATATTCCACGGAATAACTTCCACGCCGCGCGCTTCCAGTTTGTGCTGGCACAGCGCCAGTAACGAGGTGGACCGTGAAGGAAACCGTGGACTGCCTGCCAGGGTAAGCACTCGCATTCACTACTCCTTATAACTGAAAGTTATTGATTATCTGTTGTTGAGAACTCAGGCTTTCATCCTGGCAGAGGCCACGGCAGGGCTTAAATGATTTTTCTGACAATCTAAAGGTGAAAACCGCAAAAGGAAGATAAGGCTTGGCATCTGGAATCCAGGAGAAAACCGCTACGACAAATCTTAAAAACGGCCTGGTACGCAACGGGATACATTAATCCGGATGAATGAATTCTCTGTCGCAGATGGATTTCGTACATTTGGTTACTTGAATATCGCAATATTGAAATAAATCCATGAAAGAAAAGAGTGGTCTTCTCTGACTGTGGGTTATCAAAATGGACAAAGCGAAAAAGATTCGATGTTTTAATGGGGTTTTGTGATGCCGTAAGCCTGAGTTTAAGACGGGTTCCACAAAAGTATCAGATAAACAGGGCCAGAATTTATAAAAATTTTAATGGAATTTCACAACTGGTTACAGGCGGCAGGGCGAAAGTGAAAAGGGGACTGATGTATTTATTAAATGATTTCTCAACAAAGTGACGAAATTTAAGGGATTAAACTTTAGTTTTTCTTACGATGGTTTTTGCCTGTGCTGCCTCCGCACGATATTGAGGCAGGCATTTTGCGGCATCAGGCATTAAAATAACGCTGCTCAATGTAAGCGCCTGTTATTTTAAATATAACTATTCGCCCTTAGTCAGTGCCTGTCTCAGGCTGGTGGATTTTATTTTTCATTTTCTAACAGCAGAGAAATCATGTATGTCTGACATCCTGTTATCGGTCATTATTCCAACGTACAACGTTGAGAAATATATTGTTGAATGCGTTGACTCCCTGGTAAGTCAAATTCGCGCGCCGAATGAAATTATCATTGTTAACGACAGTTCGACTGACGGGACAGTGGCGTTAATTGAACAGCATTATGCGCACCTGCCCCAGGTCAAGGTGATCACGATTCCGAATGGAGGAGCAGGCAATGCGCGCGACAAAGGCGTAGAGGCCGCTAAAGGACAGTTTGTTTTTTTCTGCGATCCTGATGATGTGGTGGTGGACGGCCTTGTCAGCGAACTGGCTCAGGTCATTGAGCATTATCCGGATACGGATTTGTTTTGTTTTAATTCCAGTGCTTACCGTGAAGACAAACCGGAAATTACGTGGCCGAAAGTCAGGCACGGCCTGTTTGGCATTCAGCGCCCGCAGGATGTCCTGTTGGGATTGTTACAAAACGGTTCGTATACTTCCGCCGCCTGGAATTATGTCGTGAAAAAAAGCGTCATCCAGCAGCATCAGTTACGTTTTATCGATCGTGTTCATGAAGACCATAATTTTACGTTATCGGTGTTTATGAAATGCAATCAGGTCTGGGTAAGCCGCCAAACCTATTACAAACAGCGCATCCGTGGCGGCTCACTGACCAACAGTAGCAAAAACCCGACCTTTTTTATTCAACGCTACAATGCATTTATTACAACCTTCAACACATTGTGCCGTTCACTGCATAAAAGTGAATTGAAAAAGGATTTAGAAAAAGCCTACCTGTTTCATTCCTTCCGGTTGATGATTTATTTGTCGCTCTACAACCAGACGCCCGTTCCTGACTATGTGCTTAATGCGATTCGTTATTTCGGGCGCAGAGTTAAAGCCAGTAGTCTGAAAGAGTGGCTGCTGTTCAACAGTCCGGAAACCTTCATTTTATTGCAAAGCCATAAAGTGAAAAAAGAACTCAAACGCGTTCCGTAATTCCGAAAAATGGCAAGTGATATTGTTTGCACCTGAGCGAAATGAGAAGGTGAGGCATGCAATGTGTATAAGGTTGTTGCGACATGGCAAAAGTGCTCGATAAAAGTTTAGTAGTCAATATCTTATCTTTGCTGGCGTACCGGGGAGCTTCTTTCCTGTTTCCGCTGGCGACCTTACCCTACCTGGCGCGCGTGCTGGGTGTCGATCATATGGGGATTCTGGCGTTGGCCATCGCCTGCGTACTTTACTGCAGTACGATTTCTGACTGGGGGTTCAATGTTTTTACGACTAAAGACATTGCCCACCACCGTGATGACAAGGCGCGCGTGACGCAACTCTTCTGGTCAACATTCAATGCCAAACTGATGCTGCTGCTGCTGACCAGCGGCACATTGCTCACGGCGACCTGGTTTAATCCGTCCTGGCATTCATTGTTTTTTATTATTCTGGCTAACTGCACCACATTAGTCGGTTCACTGTTTTCCTTTGGCTGGCTGATGCAGGGTTTTGAGAAGCTGGGTAAAACGGCGATGATCGCCACCTTTGGCAACTTTTGTGCCATCCCGCTGACGTTTTTACTGGTGAAAACACCAGACGATACCTGGCTGGCGGCGCTGATACCGGGCGCGGTATCCATTATTAACGCCATTATTACGCTGAAGTTTGTGCTGGAAATGAAGGTGATTGGCGCGTATCGCTTCGAACCGAAAGAGATCAAACAGCGCATTACCGACAGTGCAGATGTGTTTATCGCCATTGCCGGTGCTAACCTGTTTAACAGCGTAAACGTCGTGATTCTCGCCAGCTTTACCTCCCACTACATGGTGGGGATCTACAACGGTGCGGACAGGCTGCGCAAAGCCGCGAATTCTGTACCGGAGCAGATTGGCAGCGCGTTTTTCCCGCGCGTCAGCCATCTGTTTGGTCGCGATAAAGCGGCTGCGGTTGCTGCCACACGTAAAAGCCTGATGCTGTCTTTTGGCCTCAGTCTGTCTATTGTGATCTTTACCTGGCTGTTTGCCGATCAGGTGGTGTCATTGCTGTTAGGCAAAGACTTCCTGCCGTCAGCCGATGTTCTCCGTGTCTTTGTGCTGTGCTTCCTGTTCGGCAATATCGCCTATCCCGCCGGACTGCAGATTCTGATTCCGCACGGGCTGGCGCGTCAGCGCATGATGGTGATGATGGTCGCGGGCGTCGTCAACGTACCTGTTTGCTGTTTGCTGGCGTGGAAATTTGGCGCGATCGGCGCAGCATGGTCAATGGTGCTGGCGGAAGTGCTGGTCTGTATCGGTATTTTTGGCATTATGGTTCGCCACAATATCTGGCGTGACTATGCGTTTCCGGACAGGATGAATTCGCGCACGGCAAACGATTCCGTTGTGTAAGATCAAATCTGCGTCAAACAGTTTCCTCGCTTAACGCCCCACGATTTACTTTTGCGCCAGAGCACCTTACCATTCTGGCGCACAATTTCCTGTGCACTGATTTCCACCGTCGCTTCCGTCTTCCAGGAGAGTGCATGTTTTACTCAATCGTCCGACCGGCGTTATTCAGGCTCGATCCTGAGCGCGCGCACCATCTCACCTTTCAGCAGTTACGCTTTATGAGCGGCACGCCGCTGGAAGCCCTTATCCGCCAGCGTTTACCCTCGCGCCCCGTGACCTGTATGGGGCTGACGTTTGATAATGCGCTGGGCCTTGCGGCCGGGCTGGATAAAAATGCCGAGTGCATTGATGCGTTTGGCGCAATGGGATTTGGTTTTGTTGAAGTGGGAACGGTCACGCCACGGGCTCAGCCAGGTAACGATAAGCCGCGCATGTTTCGCTTAGTTGAAGCCGAAGGGATTATTAACCGCATGGGATTCAATAATCTCGGCGTGGATAATCTGGTGGAAAATGTCAAAAAATCCCGATTCAAGGGCGTGCTGGGCATCAATATTGGCAAAAATAAAGATACGCCAGTGGAGCAGGGCAAAGACGATTATCTGCTGTGCATGGAGAAAATTTATGCCCATGCCGGTTATATTGCCATCAATATTTCGTCACCGAATACGCCAGGTTTACGTTCTCTGCAATATGGTGAGGCGCTTGACGATCTGCTCAGTTCCATCAAATCAAAACAAAAAGAACTGGAAAAGCGGCATCTCAAATATGTGCCTGTCGCTGTAAAGATCGCGCCGGATCTTTCTGAAGACGAGTTGATCCAGGTGGCTGACAGTTTAGTTCGCCACCAAATTGATGGCGTCATTGCCACAAATACCACACTGGATCGTACCCTGGTGAATGGACTGAAATATAGCGAGGAAGCCGGGGGATTAAGTGGACGTCCGGTTCAGTCGCGCAGCACCGCCGTCATTCAGCGTCTGTCACAAGAGCTGCAGGGGCGTTTGCCCATTATTGGCGTGGGCGGAATTGATTCGCTGACCGCGGCACGAGAAAAAATCGCTGCCGGCGCCACGCTCGTTCAAATTTATTCTGGTTTTATTTATAAAGGTCCGGGCTTAATTAAAGATATCGTGACCCACATCTAAGAGAATCGCTCTATTAATGCGCCGGGGGGTTTATTTCTCTCTCCGGCTCGTTTATATTTTGTCCTGTTGCACGATTTTTCAGCATTCATTATTCTTCGACAGATATTTTGCCTTTAGCACAGCGGTAAATACAGGGCACACGATGAAAATTAAACCCGATGACAACTGGCGTTGGTATTATGACGCCGAGCACGACCGGATGATGCTCGATCTGGCTGACGGTATGCTTTTTCGTTCCCGCTATGCACGCAAAATGCTGACACCGGATGCTTTCACGGAATCCGGATTTTGTGTTGATGACGCCGCGCTCTATTTCACCTTTGAAGAGAAGTGCCGCCAGAGCTCGTTAAGCAGTAATCAGCGCGCCGAACTGGTGTTAAATGCGCTGGTGGCCGCCCGCTTTCTAAAACCCCTGATGCCCAAAAGCTGGCATTTCTCCGCACATCGCCAGCCAATGCAACCTGCGGTCGGCGAGATGGTTGAGGTTACGCTGGCCGAGAATGGCGAGCAGGCACGTTTGCTGGTGGTTGAAAATGGCGATAACGCCGCGCTCTGCCTGCTGGCGCAGCCCGCGTTAACGCTGGCGGGCAAAGGAATGGTGTTAGGGGATGCGATTAAAGTGATGAACGACCGTCTTCAACCGCATCAGCAGGAAAAAACCACGCGTTATGCACGCGCGGTGTAACTTACTTCACATCAATATCCCCGGCAGGAATACAACTGCAACTCAATATTGTGCCATCCTCACGGATGGCACTCTGTTTTAGGGGCTTCACTTTTCCCGCCACCAGGGTGATTTTGCAACTGCCACACAAACCTGCCCGACACGAGTAGGGAATGCGGAACCCCTGGGCTTCGAGCTGCTCAAGCAAAATTTGCTGGTTATCGCCGCTGAATGTCTGGCCCTGATACGAAATCGTCACCGCATTGGGGGATTGCTGCTGCGGCTTGAGGGTTTCCACAACCTCTCCCGCACCATAGGCGCGTGGCGGCTGGCGTTTGACGACCTTGACGTCATCACCGACACGAATAATCCCACTGTTTAGCGCAATAAGGTTCAGGCCAAAATCAATGTCACCACTGCCGTCCTGTGCGGTGCGAAAGCCCTGAAGTGTGGCGAGAGGTTGTCCGTCAGGATGTTTCTGGCCATTTTCAACGCTAACCGTAGTGAACACGCAACGACCGCAGGGCTTAGGGACGGCAAAATGTACCTGACCTACCGTAATCTCCGCCCAGTTGTCTTCATCCCAGGCAGGCGCACCGCTGACCACCAGGTTAGGACGAAATTGCTCAACGCGCACGCTGGCCGGACAGCGCTGCTGCAGATCCCGCAGAGAGGCATTATTCACTAACAGATAAGGATAGCCATCGGCAAACCCCAGCGGCACCTCGGTGAAGCGCTTCACGCGGCGTGACGGCTGTGGTCCAGTCCAGCGCAGTTGGACCGGTCTTGGGAAAAAGGCACTCAGCCACTGGTTGATCGCCTCCGGCGCGATACGGGCGGTAAAGGTGTTTCCCCATACCTCTGTTGGCGCTTCCGTTTGCGTAAAATCGGCGAAGCGAATCAGCGACTGACTGCCGTCGGGCGCCTGTAAAAATAATCCCTCAGGGGTGACGGCGGGCGTAAACTGCACCATTTCCGGGAACTGGCGCGCAGTAATAAAAGTGCCATCGGGTTCGGTCACCATAAAAATGCGATCGAAGGTCAATCCGCTGTTGGCAGCCCAGGCATGGGAAACCTGCAACCCCCGCATTGATTTAACAGGATGAATAAACAAGCGGGAAAGCGTAATCATGACAGTCTCCTGAAGCAGGCGCGCAAGACAAAAGAAGCTAACTTTATGACATAGGTCTGCGATTCGCTATAATGCGCAACAATTTTCTCAAGAGTAAAAAGTGACGATATGAATTCTCTGTTTGCCAGCACGGCGCGTGGGCTCGAAGAGCTGTTAAAAAATGAGCTGGACGCGCTGGGCGCGCAGGACCTGCAAGTGGTACAGGGAGGCGTTCACTTCAAAGCTGACGATCGCGTCATGTATCAAAGCCTGATGTGGAGCCGTCTGGCGTCGCGCATTCTGCTTCCGCTGACGGAGGTGGGCGTGTACAGCGATCTCGATCTTTATCTTGGTGTGCAGGGCATTAACTGGCCTGCTACCTTTGGCAGCGATAAAACCTTTGTGGTGCATTTTAACGGGACTAACGAGGCAATCCGTAACAGTCAGTTTGGCGCGTTGCGTGTCAAAGACGCGATTGTTGACAGCTTTACCCGCCGCAATCTGCCACGACCGGATGTGGATCGTGAACAGGCGGATATCCGCATTAACGTCTGGCTCGACGACGATCGCGCCAGCATTGCACTGGACCTCAGCGGCAGCGCATTACATCAGCGTGGTTATCGCCAGCAAACCGGTCAGGCGCCGTTGAAAGAGAACCTGGCCGCAGCCATTGTGATGCGTTCAGGCTGGCAAACGACTACGCCGCTCATCGACCCGATGTGTGGTTCCGGTACGCTGCTGATTGAAGCGGCACTGATGGCCTGCGATCGTGCGCCAGGTTTACTCCGGAGCCAGTGGGGCTTTACGGCCTGGGCCGGCTTTAACGAAAGCCTGTGGCTGGACGTTAAACGCGATGCGCAGGCGCGGGCCCGTGCGGGCACGGCGGCCTGTCAGGCACGTTTTTATAGTTTCGATAATAATGGCCGGGTGCTGGAATGGGCGAAAGCCAACGCCCGCCGCGCAGGCGTTTTCGAGTTGTTCACCTTTGGGCAACAGGACCTGCTGAAGCTGAACAATCCGCTTGAGAACGGCGTAACGGGCACGTTACTGAGTAACCCACCGTACGGTGAGCGTCTGGAAAGCGAGCCTGCGCTTATTGCCCTGCACAGTCAGTTGGGGCGGCTGATGAAGCAGCATTTTGCGGGCTGGAACTTATCGCTGTTCAGCGCCTCACCCGAGCTGCTCAGTTGCCTGCAACTGCGCGCCGATCGACAGTTCAAGGCGAAAAACGGACCACTGGACTGCGTACAGAAGAATTATCAGTTATCTGCCGCCAGTGGTGAGCGCGCCAGCCAGATTGCCGAAGATTACGCTAACCGCTTGCGTAAGAACCTGAAGAAGCTCGATAAATGGGCGCGCCAGGAAGGGATTGAGTGCTATCGCATTTATGATGCCGATCTGCCTGACTACAACGTGGCGGTGGATCGCTATGCGGACTGGGTAGTGGTACAGGAATATGCGCCACCGAAAACTATCGACGCAAATAAAGCCCGTCAGCGCCTGTTCGATGTTATCAGCGCGACGCTCAGCGTGCTGGAGCTGCCGTCCAGCCGCCTCATCCTGAAAACCCGCGAACGCCAAAAGGGCAAAGCGCAGTATCAGAAACTGAGCGAGAAGGGCGATTATTTCGAGGTGCAGGAATTCAATGCCCGCTTCTTGGTAAATCTGACCGATTACCTGGACACCGGGTTGTTTCTCGATCACCGTATCGCGCGCAAAATGCTGGGCCAGATGAGCCAGGGCAAAGATTTCCTGAATCTGTTTGCCTACACCGGCACCGCCAGCGTCCATGCGGGGCTGGGCGGCGCGCGTTCTACGACCACAGTGGATATGTCGCGCACCTATCTGGAATGGGCGGAACGGAACCTGCGGCTGAATGGCCTGACAGGCCGTCAGCATCGCTTATTGCATGCGGACTGCCTGAGCTGGCTGAATGAAACTGATGAAAATTTCGATCTGATCTTTATCGATCCGCCTACGTTCTCAAACTCTAAACGTATGGAAGAGAGTTTCGATGTGCAGCGCGACCATATGATGCTGATGCGCAATCTGAAGCGTCTGCTGCGCAAAGGCGGCACCATCATGTTCTCGAATAACAAACGTGGTTTCAAAATGGATCTGGACGGCCTTAAGGCATTAGGCCTTCAGGCGCAGGACATCACACAGAAAACCCTGTCACAGGATTTTGCGCGTAATCGCCAAATTCACAACTGCTGGCTGATTACACATGCCGGTAAGGAATAAGCTACATGTCATTAATTAGTATCCACGGCGCTTATCTCTCCTTCAGCGATGCGCCGCTGTTAGATAATACCGAGCTGCACATCGAAGAGAATGAGCGCGTGTGCCTGGTTGGTCGTAACGGTGCGGGTAAATCCACATTGATGAAAATCATCAACGGCGAGCAACCGCTGGATGATGGTCGCATCATTTATGAGACCGATCTGGTCGTCGCACGTCTGCAACAGGATCCGCCGCGAAATATTACCGGCTCGGTTTACGACTTTGTGGCAGAAGGCGTGCAGGAACAGGCGGAGCATCTGAAAGCCTACCACGCGATTTCCCATCAGGTCATGGAGGATCCGAGCGACAGGAACCTCAATGAGATGGCACGCTTGCAGGGCATTCTGGATCACCACAATCTGTGGCAACTGGAAAGTCGCATCAATGATGTGTTGCAGCAGATTGGCCTGTCGCCGGATACGGAGCTGTCGTCGTTATCGGGCGGCTGGTTACGTAAAGCCGCGCTCGGACGCGCGCTGGTCAGTAATCCACGCGTACTGATGCTGGATGAGCCAACGAACCACCTGGATATTGAAACGATTGACTGGCTGGAAACCTTCCTGAAAAGTTTCAGCGGCAGCATCGTGTTTATCTCTCATGACCGTTCGTTTATTCGCAATATGGCCACCCGTATCGTGGATCTGGATCGTGGCAAACTGGTTTCGTGGCCGGGTAACTACGACGCCTATCTGGAAGGCAAAGAAGAAGCCTTGCGCGTTGAAGAAATGCAAAACGCCGAGTTTGATCGCAAGCTGGCACAAGAAGAAGTGTGGATACGTCAGGGGATTAAGGCGCGCCGTACCCGCAATGAAGGCCGCGTCCGCGCGTTAAAAGCCCTGCGTCGCGAGCGCTCAGAGCGCCGTGAGGTGATGGGTAAAGCCAATATGCAGGTCGGCGAAGCGTCCCGTTCCGGCAAAATTGTCTTTGAGCTGGAGAATGTCGATTACGCGGTAGACGGCAAGCAACTGGTCAACGATTTCTCGGCGCAGGTTCAGCGCGGCGACAAGATTGCCCTGATTGGCCCAAATGGCTGTGGCAAAACCACCTTACTGCGCCTGATGCTGCAACAGCTTAAGGCCGACCATGGCCGCGTGCATTCAGGCACCAAGCTTGAAGTGGCCTATTTCGATCAGCATCGTGCAGAACTCGATCCCGACAAAACGGTGATGGATAACCTCGCCGAAGGGAAGCAGGAAGTGCTGGTGAACGGTAAGCCCCGCCATGTGCTGGGTTATCTGCAGGACTTCCTGTTCCATCCCAAGCGGGCGATGACACCTGTCAGAGCGCTGTCCGGTGGAGAACGTAACCGCCTGCTGCTGGCGCGTTTGTTTCTGCGCCCAAGTAACCTGATGATCCTCGATGAACCGACCAACGACCTTGATGTGGAAACACTGGAACTGTTGGAAGAGCTTATCGACGGCTATCAGGGCACCGTGCTGCTGGTCAGCCACGATCGTCAGTTTGTGGATAACACCGTGACGGAGTGCTGGATCTTTGAAGGCAATGGTGAGATTGGCACCTTCGTCGGGGGTTATCACGATGCCCAACAGCAGCGTGTGGCCTATAAGCAGCAAAAAACGCAGGTGACCGCGAAAGCGAAAGAGGCAAATCGTGCCGCTCAGTCTGCTGAACCGAAAAATGAATCTGCCAAACGCAGCGCGAACAAACTAAGCTATAACCTGACGCGTGAGCTGGAGCAGTTACCGCAAAAACTGGAACAGTTAGAGGCGCGTATCGGCGAACTGCAGGCAAGCATGAGCCACCCGGATTTCTTCAGCCAGCCGCACGATAAAACGCAGCCGGTGCTGGATGAACTGGCTCAGGTGGAAGCGCAGCTGGAAACCGCGTTTGCGCGTTGGGAAGAACTGGAATCAATGAAAAACGGCGGCTAGCGATAAGGGTCAGGGAATGTGTTCTGCAGACAAAACCAGTGCGTGGATGCTTTGTCCACAATGCGACCTGATGGTCAAACTGCCGGATATCCCTGTTGGCAGCCGCGCGTCATGCCCGCGCTGCCACACGTCCCTGACAGTCAACTGGTCAGAGCCACGCAAACGTCCCACCGGCTATGCGCTGGCGGCACTGTTTATGTTAGTCCTGGCCAATCTGTTCCCGTTTATCACCATGAAAGTGGCTGGGCTCTCCAGCCAGATTAGCCTGATGCAAATTCCAGGTGTCATGGTGGCCGATGACTATGCCAGCCTGGCCACCCTGTTTCTGCTGTTTGTTCAGGCGATTCCGGCGTTTTGCATGGTCACGCTGGTCCTGCTGGTCAACCAGGTCAAGATGCCTCTTAGCCTGAAACTGGGGCTGGCGCGTATTCTGTTTCATATGCGGAGCTGGGGCATGGCCGAAATTTTTATGGCCGGTGTGCTGGTAAGTTTTGTGAAGCTCATGGCCTATGGCGAAATCAGCCTTGAAACCAGTTTCTGGCCCTGGTGTCTGTTTTGTCTTTTACAACTGCGGGCGTTTCAGTGCCTGGACCGTCGCTGGCTCTGGCTGCAAATTGAGCCACCGCCGCCTTTGCCGCATGCGCCACAGCCCGGCATTAGCGGACTCAGGCAGGGGCTGCGCTCCTGTCCTTGCTGTACGGCGATCTTGCCCGTGGCGCAGCAGGAATGCCCCCGTTGTGGCGTAGTTGCCCATGCCCGACGTAAGCACAGCCTGCAGTGGACCATGGCACTGCTGATCACCTCCGTTATGCTCTACGTGCCGGCCAATCTGCTGCCCATCATGATTACGGAAACCCTGGGCTCCGCGATGCCGTCCAACATCATGGCTGGCGTCATTTTGCTGTGGGGCGATGGCTCTTATCCGGTCGCGCTGGTGATTTTCATCGCCAGTATTATGGTGCCGTCTCTGAAAATGCTGGCGATTGGCTGGCTGTGCTGGGATGCCAGTGGGCGAGGGCAGCGCGACAGCCACAAAATGCACCGGATTTATGAAGTCGTTGAGTTTGTGGGGCGCTGGTCAATGATTGACGTCTTTGTGATTGCCGTGCTCTCTGCGCTGGTGCGCATGGGGCAATTAATGAAAATTTATCCGGCATGGGGAGCGGTGTTGTTTGCGTTGGTGGTGATTCTGACCATGATTGCGGCAATGACGTTTGACCCGCGCTTAACCTGGGATCGTGCTGGTGAGAAAAACATAAAGGAGCCGCATCTTGACGGAAAATAATCACGGTTATGCCAAAGTGGACCAGATTAAGCGCTGGTCACCGGTATGGATCGTCCCTATTGTCACGTTATTAATAGGCGGCTGGATTCTGTTTTATCACTTCAGCCATCAGGGGCCCGAAGTGACCCTGATCACCGAGAGTGCAGAAGGGATCGAAGCGGGCAAAACCACGATTAAAAGTCGCAGCGTGAACGTTGGCGTGGTGGAAAGTGCGGTGCTGACAGACGATCTTCATCATGTGGAAATTAAAGCCCGACTGAATGCCGGTATGGAAAAACTGTTGCACAGCGACAGCGTCTTCTGGGTAGTTAAACCGCAGGTGGGCCGTGAAGGGATCACCGGTCTGGGCACGTTACTTTCCGGGGCCTATATTGAGCTGCAGCCCGGCACCAAAAAAGCGCCTCTGGAGCAGTACACCCTGATGGATTCACCGCCGCTTGCCCCGCCGGATGCCAAAGGTATCCGGATTACGCTCGACAGTAATAAAGCAGGCCAACTGAATCCGGGCGATCCGGTTCTGTTCCGCGGTTTCCGTGTCGGCACCGTTGAAACCAGCACGTTCGACACGGATAAACGCCTGATGACCTATCAGCTGTTTATCGCCGCGCCTTACGATCGCCTGGTAACGACCAATGTGCGCTTCTGGAAAGACAGCGGCATCGCGGTCGATATGTCGGCCTCAGGGATGCGCGTCGAAATGGGATCGCTGACCACGCTGTTTAGCGGCGGAGTGAGTTTTGACGTCCCGGACGGGTGGGATTTAGGCAAAGCGGCGCAGAATCAGGCTGAATATCATTTGTTCGACGATCAACGCAGTATTCAGGATTCGCTGTACACCAATCATATCGACTATCTGATGTTCTTCTCGGATTCGATTCGTGGCTTGCAGGTGGGCGCGCCGGTTGAATTCCGCGGCATTCGTCTGGGTACCGTTGCGGAAGTGCCGTTCATGAATGCGGGCACCGCTCAGGCGTTAAATAATGATTATCGCGTGCCGGTGTTGATTCGTATTGAACCCGATCGCTTTATTAACCGTTTAGGGCAAAACTTCGATCTTGAGCAGCATTTGCAGGATGGTAAGAAACGTGGCCTGCGCGCAACGTTGAAAACGGGCAATTTGCTATCCGGTGCGCTGTATGTGGATATCGACTTCTATAATAACGCACCGCCGTATACCGGTCCGGATAAAGTCGCGGGATACGAAGTGATTCCAACAGTAAGCGGCGGCCTCAGTCAGATCCAGCAAAAACTGATGGCGGCGCTGGATAAGATTAACAGTTTACCGCTGAACAACATGGTGACGGAAGCCACGGGCACACTGAAAGAGAGTCAGAAGACGCTCAGGGATCTGCAGCGTACTATTGATAACATCAATGTGGTGACCAGCAGTCCGGCGATGAAGACCTTGCCAGAAGAAACGCAGCAGACGCTTCGTGAGCTGAACCGTAGCATGAAAGGGTTACAGCCAGGCTCCCCGGCTTACAGCAAGCTGGTGGGCGATATGCAACGGCTTGATCAGGTGCTGCGTGAACTTCAGCCCGTGTTAAAAACGTTAAATGCGAAAAGTAATGCGTTAGTGTTTGAGGCCAAACCGGGACAGGATCCCCAGCCAAAGAGGGCGAAACAATGAAAAAAGGATTAATGCTTTTTGCCGCTCTCGCACTGAGTGCCTGTAGCAGTACGGTCAATACCACCTATTATCAGCTGCCCTCGGGGGCAGCCTCAATGCAGGTGATAAGCAGCGAGGCGAATGCGCAGCCGACATTATGGGTGCAGCAAATTACGGTCCCCGACTATCTGGCGGGCAATGGGCTGGTCTATCAGACCAGCGACGTAAAATATGTCATTGCCGCTAATAATCTGTGGGCCAGCCCGCTCGATCAGCAATTGCAACAAACGTTGATCACTAATCTGACGAAAGCGTTACCCGGCCGTCTGGTTACCCAGACGCTTATCGGTCAGGAGCACGATACGCTGAGCGTAACGGTGAATGATTTCCAGGGCCGTTATGATGGCAAGGCGGTTATCAGCGGTCAGTGGACACTGGAACATCAGGGGCGCTTCACAAAGCAGGCTTTTAATCTGGTGCTACCGCAGCGGGAAGATGGCTATGATTCGCTGGTTAAAACGCTGGCACAGGGCTGGCAGCAAATCGCACAGCAGATTGCACGCGGTGCAACCACGGCAGAGTCAACCGCAACAGGGCTTTAGTTAACGTATTGTTTCAGCACATATAATTTTCTGACGTTTTCCAGGCTTTCTTTATAAATCATACGGATATCGTCACAGTTTCATAGGGTGAAACAGAAAGTATATGTCTGGAGCAGGTCATATTTGTGACACTGGCGTGAATATTGCGCATTGATCTTTTCATACAGAGCGAGTAAAACAAAAGGGTGGCTGAACATTAATTCACCACCTTTTTCTTTCCACCAGATTCCACAGACCTTACATGAGGGACACGGAGTATGAAGAGACAGAAACGAGACCGCCTTGAGCGCGCCCATTCACGTGGTTATCAAGCTGGCATTACAGGACGCTCTAAAGAGATGTGTCCGTATCAAATGATAGACGCTAAGTCTCACTGGTTGGGAGGTTGGCGACAAGCCATGGAGGACAGGTCGGCTGCGGCTTAGCCGAATGTCACTGAAAAGGGATATAACCTCCGCACTGTGCGGAGGTTTTCGTTTCTGTGGAATGAAACGTCAGAATGCAGCAGTATCTTTGAACAGGCCAACTTTCAGATCGCTGGCTGTATAGATCAAATTCCCGTCAACAAACACTTCACCATCTGCCACGCCCATAACCAGTTTACGGTTAATCACTCGTTTAAAGTGAATGCGGTAGGTGACTTTTTTCGCGTCTGGCAGAACCTGACCGGTGAATTTAACTTCACCCACGCCCAGCGCGCGGCCTTTTCCTTCGCCACCCAGCCAGCCGAGATAGAAGCCAACCAGTTGCCACATCGCATCCAGGCCCAGACAGCCAGGCATCACCGGATCACCAATGAAATGGCAGCCAAAGAACCACAGATCTGGATTGATATCCAGTTCAGCTTCCACGAAGCCTTTATCATATTTCCCGCCGTCCTCGGTCATTTTGACCACGCGGTCCATCATCAGCATATTGCCGGAAGGGAGTGGCGGACCATTTTCGCCGAACAGTTCACCGCGACCAGACAGGATCAGGTCTTCTTTGGTATAGGATTCGCGTTTATCTACCATGTTCTTATTAAGCCTTCTTTTAGTGAATCACGAATATTAGCGAACAGTTGTACACTGAGCAAATGAGATTAACGGTGGTTGAACCAGTTAAGCCATCTCAACGGCCATGCCCGAGGGGTGGGCTCAGGCTGATTCATCTGACTGATGCGCTCCTGAATCGTACGCAGCAGGCATTCGCCTTCGCCGTCTTCCGTGTTCCAGACTTTTCCGGTCAATAAGGGCAACGCTTCATCAGCCGTATCGATTGCCCAGATATGGAAACGACCGGCTTCGACCGCACTCACAACCTGCTGATTCAGACTCAGGTGGCGCACATTGCAGGCAGGAATAATCACACCTTGCTGACCCGTGAGCTCACGCTGATGGCAGATGTCGAAGAAGCCTTCAATTTTCTCATTCAGGCCACCGACCGGCTGGACATTACCAAACTGATCGACCGAGCCCGTGACCGCAATTTGCTGATTTAGCGGTGTATCGGCAAGGGCACTGATCAGAGCACACAGTTCTGCCAGCGACGCGCTGTCGCCGTCAACTTCCGAATAGGATTGTTCAAACACCAGCGAAGCAGAAAAAGGCAGTTGCTGATCTAACTCCAGCTCCGCAATAAGATAGGCCTGCATAATCATCATGCCTTTAGCATGAATATTGCCGCCCAGCTCCGCTTTGCGTTCGACGTCGGTAAATTCTCCGTCGCCAGGATGAACCACGCAGGTGATACGGCAGGGATCGCCCCAGGCCCGCGGGTGACCGGGATATTCCACGACGGAAAGACCGTTGATCTGGCCCACCACTTCGCCTTCCGTTTCGACCAAAATCTGGCGCAGCAAAATCTCATCACGCATGCGTTCATTCAGATAATTTTCGCGCCACAGACGTGCTTCCAGCGCGTCACGCAAGGCTTCAGCGTTTAGTGTTTCACCCATCAACGCGGTCTCACGCAGCTGACGCAGCAGCCAACGTGGACAAAGGGGATAGGTTTCCTGATCGCCACTATAGCGAACGCCTTCTTTGATGAGCTCAGGCCAAAAGTCCTCATCTGGCGCAGCGATATCAGCCTGTGCGGCCAAATCTACTGTCCAGCGGCACCATGCCAGCACATCATCTTCATCCACAATTTGAAGGTTTTCTTCAAATTCAGTGTAAATCGCCATCTCATGCGCTTCGGCATCCAGCTCCTGAAAATCAGCGAGCGTATCGCGTTCGCCACAGAGCACCAGATTTAACTTCAGCGGAAGCGGCGGGACAGAGACAGGCAAAGGGCGGCGCTCATCCTGCGACAGCCATTCGAGGTAGCCTTGCTCAATGCTTCTTTTCAGCCGCAGCCAGAGCAGGGGCTGAGCGAGGAGCGCACGGAGTGAAAGCACCAGCGTTCCGCCATTGGCACGATGGATCAGACCAGGTTCCAGCTGAATACGATCTTTATGTACCCGGACACAGCCAAACAGCTGCTCCTGCTCAATCCAGTCGGCAAAATGCACACCACCCTGGCTGGTAAAAGGACGCTGACTGTCAGTGGGCGGCTGCAACGTGACGTTGTCGGCCAGGATATGATAATCCCCGCCCGCCAGGGACGAAGCGGTGCCCATTACGCGCTGTGCCGCACTGGCGATCAGCGAGAGATAATCGCGGTTTTCCTGGCTGCGAACCAGCAGCAAAGGAAAACCCTGACTCTGATGGTGCAAGTGGGCCAGCGCATTCAGCAATCGGGGCTGCACCGTTGCTAAAGCATCGGTTTCTTCATCAGCAATTCGGGAGAAAACGGATTGATATTGCGCGCTATCCGGCTGTAAGGTTTGCCACGTGAGTTGAGTGCTGGTCAAAATAATCGCATTTGTCTGTTTTGAGAAAAGCGAGATTATACAGGATTCACTGTGCTTAAGCACTGCGGAGTTCAATCAGAAGTTGTGACACTGACAGCATGTTTTTCGTTGCTGCATCCAGTAAAAAAGCTGTTATTCTTAGTTCGTTACGTGATCACGATGAGATTCCGATGAAATACCAGCAGCTCGAAAATCTTGAATGTGGATGGAAGTGGAAATACCTGGTGAAAAAACATCGGGAAGGTGAACTGATCACGCGTCACCTTGAACTCAGCGCGGCACAGGCGGCAGTCGATAAGCTGTTAACGATGGAGAATAATCCCGTCGACGTTAACGACTGGATTAGCCAACACATTCATCCCGAACTGGACAACCGGCTTAAACAAACGATCCGTGCGCGGCGAAAACGGCATTTCAATGCCGAGCATCAGCACACACGAAAAAAATCCATCGATCTGGAATATCTGGTCTGGCAGCGGCTGGCCGGCCTGGCGCAACGGCGCAACTGCACCCTGTCTGAAACGATTGTGCAGCTAATTGAAGATGCCGAACGCAAAGAAAAGTACGCCAGCCAGATGTCGACGCTGAAGCAGGATTTGCAGGCTATACTGGGCAAGTCGGATACTGACAACGGGTAGTTTACGGAGCAATATTCAGGCCTGCTCCGGATTAAAGGACAAAAAAAACCCCGCATGCGCGGGGTTTTTTATCACGTATAACTTAAGCCTGAGGCTGAGTTACCACGTCTTTGATACCTTTAACGTCGATTTCTACACGACGGTCTGGCGCCAGGCAGTCGATCAGGGCTTTACGGCCTTTCACGCTGTCACAGGTGTTGCCAGTCACTGGGTTAGATTCACCCATGCCGCGAGCAGAGATCTTGTTAGCAGGGATACCTTTAGATACCAGGTAATCTACTACAGACTGAGCACGTTTCTCAGACAGTTTCTGGTTGTACTGCTCTGAACCGATGCGATCGGTGAAGCCCAGAACAACGACTGAACCGTCTTTAGGATCCATTGAGCTCAGCTGGCTGTACAGCTGATCCAGAGCCTGCTGACCTTCTGGCTTCAGCGTTGACTTGTTGAAGGTGAACAGAACGTCTGATTTCAGAGTAAAGCGCTTAGTCTGAACAACTGGCGCTGGTGCTGGTGCTGGAGCCGGAGCTGGCGCAGCAACATCATCCTGACCGAAACGGTAAGAAACACCCAGGCTCAGCATGCCGTTGTCTGGACGTGCACCAACGGTCTGTGCGTCACCGATGTTGTTCACCCACTGGTAATCCAGACGGGTTGCCCAGTTTTTGGTCAGAGCATACTCAACACCAACCGCTGCCAGTGGAGAAACACCGGTGTCGTGGTCGCTGATGCGGTTGCCAGTGGCTACGTTCTGCTGAGTTGAGTCAGCGCGCCATACCATACCACCCAGGCGGGTATAAACGTCGAGATCGTCAGCGATTGGGTAGCTTAGTTTAGCAGCCAGTTGGATGCCCTGTGCTTTGAAAGCGCCGTTAGTGACGTTGCCTTTGTTAGGCATACGGCCTAACCAGTCATAACCCAGCTCGAAACCCAGGTATGGGTTAGCCTGGTAACCGGCGAATGCGCCAGCACCCAGTTGGCTTTCGTGAGTTGGGCCGTCGTTATTTTGGTAACCGTTACCGTAGTAACCAGTGTCGTGATACTGAGACCAGCCCAGTTTAGCACCGGTGTACCAGGTGTTATCTTTAGGGGCGGCCTGCGCTACGGTAGCGAAGCCAGCCAGTGCCACTGCAATTGCGATAGCTGTCTTTTTCATTTTGCGCCTCGTTATCATCCAAATAGGCAATGAGCATAAAGGTTGCTCTTGGTTTAATCCTTCGCCGGGTCAAAACGCTCGCTTATGACTCTACCGCAAAAAACGGAGGTTATTGAGCACCCTGGCGAGATAAAGTCTACAACGAGATTGGAAACTTACAAGTGTGATGTGAGGCACTTATGTAAAAAAACAGTGTTTTATACATAAATTCTAACAATTTAGGGTGAACTTCTGTGATGGGGGTAACCCGCAAAATGGGGGCTAAGCCATTGTCATTACTGGCAGGAGCAGAATCAGTGCCTTAGCCCAACGCGAGAGAAAAAATTTCTTGAGATAAATCTCATTTTTTACTTAATGAAACAAATCAGACTGAATTTTTAGCCGACTTTCTGGTCTGACTGGCGTTTTAGAGGACTCACCCGAGCGCAGGATGAGTCCTAACGCTTCACCTTCAGCCGCAGCGAGCTCCAGTTCCCGACGCTCATCTTCATCCAGATCGTAGGGAATCCAGGCTAAAACGACACTGTAATTTCCCGTACGCAGGGCCTTAATCATAGCCTCGACGGCGTTGTAACGTTCAGCGTCGGCGATATGCATACTTTTCTCCAGGGGCAAGCCTGCTTCCTGCATCCAGACCCGACTCAACTTATGCGCAGGTGTTAACCAAAGCTGCCAGCGGGATTGCTGGCTCAGTTGCTGAAGTAACGGTAACAGCAGCATCTGCATCATTCCCGGTTTTTCGCTATAGCGCAATTCAGTAATCCAGCCGCTCTGAGGAGCGGGGTCAGAAGGCGAAGCGTAACGGTGAGTCGGGCATACATTACGGGGATGTTGGGTGCGCATAAATTAATCACTCAGCAGTTGACTGTATGGATATACAGTAATGACATCCTGGATAAAGATCAACCTGAATTTCTGAAAATGCCTCGCAAAATTCGCATAATGTTGACGCCAAAGTGATTTATTCATTGAACCTGCAACTGAATTTTCTTATCTTCTAACCGACTGAATAGTAACGTTTTTAACAGGTTTTTGTTACAAGGAGGTGATGATATGAAGAAAGAACAGCGGGTCGTTTTGCGATCAAAACAACAACTGGCGTCTTTAGGTAATGTCGAATCCCGTACTCAGTTTGGCGGTTACGCCTTAGCTGTTGAGCGCGTCGTGTTTGCCTTGATAAAAGACGATCAGCTTTATCTGCGCGCCAGCGAAGCCCTGCGGGAATATGTGGCTAAACGGCCCTTGGAGCCGCTTATTTTTCGCAAACGCGGTATGCCGGTCAGCCTGAATTATTTCAGGGTCGATGAAAATTTATGGTGTGACCCGGCGCATCTGGTTGCGCTCTCAGCGGCCTCACTACAGACCGCCCGTCGGGAACAGGATGACCGACAAGGCCGGGTGCGTTTAAAAGATCTGCCTAATGTCAGCTTACGGCTGGAAATGATGTTGCATGAGATAGGCATTTGCAGCGTTAAACACCTGCACGAGGTCGGAGCCAGGGCGTGCTGGTTAAAACTAAAACGTTATAACCAGCACCTCGGTTTCAAAACCTTGCTGGCGCTTCAGGGTGCTATTTCGGGCCATCATGAAGCCGCTCTCCCGCCAACGGTTAAAGCGGAGCTGGGTGAATGGTACCAGGCTGCGCTCAAAACAGTGGAAGAGGCGAAGAAAGGGCCTTAGTGAGAACCTAAAGCACGCCGCAGGCGAGCGATTTCCGGCAGCAAGGCAACCAGTAACCCCAGTTGCTGCAGTACCAGCGGCGTAGGCGAATCAGACCCGGCGGTAAACCGGGTAAGGCGTTGTTCCAGTTCCCGACGCATTTCCTCAGCCCGGCTGTCACTGACGATGTCGGTTTGCAGCACATCTTCGACATAGCACACCGTGTCGTCGAGAAGTGCCAGCAGCGCTGGATCAGTGACTTTATCGCGGTGCGCCCCCAGCGCGGAGATATAGCTGAGCAACGAGTGGTTCAGGCAAAGTAGCTGAAAGGCCGATTCCCGCAGCTTAGGGTTGGTACGGGTTTCACTGCTCATGTTCGACACGACGGAGGCCAGTTCCGCGTCAGCATTGTGTGCATCGCGGCGGGCAATACGGTAAGCGAGGCGATTATCTTTGCCCTGATGGTATTGTTCCATAATGGCATCCAGATAACGGCAATTGGCATTGAGTGTGCGCGTCGCCACCGCCGGAAGCTGGCGAAAACGCCAGTCTGGCCAGATAAAGGTGACGGCCAGCCAGGCCAGCACACAGCCCAGTAACGTGTCCACTACCCGGGGCAGGGCCACCTCAAAGCCTTCGCCTAACAAATTAAAACAGAACAACACCAGCAGAGTAATGAACAAGGTTGCATGAGCATACTGCACCTGACGAAACGCAAAGAACATGACGCCCGTGACCACAATCAAGACCAGTTGGCCTTCAATGGAAGGGACCAGCCAGAGCAGGGGCAGTCCAAGCGCAATGCCCGCGAGCGTGCCGCCGATGCGTAGCGCCAGTCGGCGTTGGGTTGCGCTATAGTTAGGCTGGCAAACAAACAGACTGGTCAGCAGGATCCAGTAGCCGCGCTCCAGCCCGGTAATCTGAATAAATCCGTATCCCACACACATCACAATCGACATGCGTACGGCGTGGCGAAACAAGGCAGAGGCCGGACTCAGGTGAAGGCTGAGGCGCAGTTTAATATCACTCCAGCCACTCAGTTCTTCGCGTGACAGCAGGTTGTCGCTGTGCTGCGGATCAACTGCCTGCGCCTGCTCGGTTTCGATTGAGGCCAGTTGTGCATCGATGGCCTGCAGGTTGCGAAGCAGCCAAAGCAGTGCACCGGTATGGGCGGCATCCGGCTCGCTCTGTGCCAGCCGGTGAATCGCATTTTCCAGACGTTCAAAAACACGCTCAAAGCGGCCATCATGTTCCCAGCGTTCGCGCAGCAGAATCGCCCGGGCAAGCTGGCGACAGGCCTGTGCCTGCATATTCAGTAAACGCTGAAAGCGAAACAGGATCTCGTTGTAACGCCAGTCGCCACGCAGAAGATGGTACTGCAGATGCGAAGAGCTGGCGCGTTCATGGATATCCTGAGCCACGAAGTAATAGTGCAGGCTGCGTCGGGTACCGCGTGAGCCTCTGTCACCTCGTAAACGGCTTTGCAAGGTGGTCTTGGTCAGATTGAGCTGTGCAACAAGCTGGCTGTTTACCATCGCGGCTTTAACAAATGCAGCATCATCCTGTTCACCCGCGTCAGGATCAAACAGATTGGCTTTGGCATCCAGATAGTGGGCCAGCTGTGAAAAACTGGCTGCCAGTTGTTCCTGCACTGGACGAACCGGAAACATTAAATGGCCCAGCAGCGTCAGCAGGTTATACCACAGAGCCCCAACCAACAGCAGCATGGGCTGCATATACCATTGTGAGAACAACCCAATGCCCAGCATGGTGTAAACGGCAATCAGTAAGGCGCCAAATGCAATGGTGGCATAGCGCTGTCCCAGCGCGCCTAACAGAATGAATCCCCATGTTGAACCTGCCAGGCCAATAATAAATACCAACGGATGCGGGAACAGAAGCTCTACTGAAACCGAAGCGATGCAAAAACAAAGTAAGGTAATCAGCAGGTTTTTAAGCCGCCCGGCCAGCCTGTCATCCAGATCGGCCAGCGCGGCGGCAACCACGCCGAGGGTTAACGGAATCGTCCACTCAATTTGCTGCAGTATCCAGGGCACAGCCGCACATCCTGATAAGGCAAACAGAATGCGCAGCAGATAACGCCAGGTGCTGTTAAAAAGATACTTTCGCCACCCGGACAGCATACTAATAGCGGCGGCGGGCATTGGCATCACGCGCGGCACGCGCCTCTTCCACAGAGACGACCCGACGTCCTACCGGCCAGAGTGCAATGGCGGCAATCTTGAAATTGGCGAGGCCCACCGGAATACCAATAATGCTGATGCATTGCACGATGCCGACAGAAATGTGCGACAGGCATAACCACCAACCGAAAAAGATAAACCAGAAAATGTTCAGAAACGTGCCGCCGGTGTTCATGATAGGGCTTTTATTCTCCGGGCGCAGAACGTCAACATGGACCGCTTCATTGCCAAACGGCAGAAATGACAGCTTAGTGATCTCCCAGCAGGAGCGCGTTAAGGGCAGGGTAAAGATCAGGACGATACTGATGAGCGTGGCGAATAACCAACTCAGCGTGGTGAAAAATCCACCCAGGACAAAATTAAGAATATTTAAAACAGTACGCATAACAGGCTTTTCCTTTTGCACTCCGCAATCTGTGCCGCCAAGTTTAGCGTGTTTTAAGGCTGGAGCGTCAAGAGTCTGACAGGTAAACTCCGATTACTCTCTATCTCGGTCGTTGGTGTCGGCGTGGAACTTAAAGCAACATCCATGGGCAAACGGCTTGCCCAGCATCCTTATCATCGTGTTCGCCTGTTATCCGCAGGCGTTGAGGTCAGCGGCGACAAACACGAATATTTGATCCCCTTCAATCAGTTGTCCGACATCACCTGTAAACGGGGAATGGTGTGGGGTGAACTGGAATTCTTACTGGCGGACAACAAGGTTGTGCGTTTGCACGGTACGGAATGGCAGGAGACGCAGCGTTTTTTCCACTATCTCATGCAGTCGTGGCAAAGCTGGAGTCAGGAAATGAGTGAAGTATGCGCCGCGGTTTTACAGGCGCTGCGCGACGACATTCAGGGATTCAGCGAACAGGAGCGTTGGCTGAAGCGCAGCGAACTTCAGGCGATCAAAGATAAGATCCGCAAACAGTTTGACGCGTTACCTTTGCCGCTTTCCCGCATTGAGCAGTTTGATTCCTGCCGTGAAAACTGGGCATTTTGCCAATACTGGCTGCAGCAGGGCGAGACGGCGATGACGCAGCGCAATCGTGACTGGACGGCGGCCATGTTGACCCGCTACCGGGATTTTTTCGCCACGGTGGAATCCACCCCGCTGAACGAGTCACAGGCAGAAGCGGTGGTTAACGGCGAAGACGCTGTGCTGGTGCTGGCGGGCGCTGGCAGCGGCAAAACGTCAGTATTAGTGGCCCGCGCGGGGTGGCTGTTACAGCGCAGACTGGCCGCTGCCGATCAGATTTTGTTGCTGGCATTTGGTCGTCATGCGGCGGAAGAGATGAATGACCGTATTCAACGCCGCTTAGGGGCCGGGGATATCCAGGCGCGTACGTTTCATGCGCTGGCCCTGCATATCATTCGGGAAGGAAGTCATAAACAGCCGATCATCAGTAAACTCGAAAGCGATCCCGACGCGCGTCGGACATGGCTGATCGACCACTGGCGTCAGCAGTGTAATGAAAAAAAAGCTCAGGCGAATGGCTGGCGGCAATGGTTGCGTGATGAACTGGAGTGGGAGGTCAGCGAAGGCCCTTTCTGGCAGGATGATCGTTTAGCACAGCGCCTGGCGTCTCGTCTTGAACGCTGGCTTGGCCTGATGCGGATGCATGGCGGCGCGCAGGCCGCCATGATTGAGGATGTACCTGACGCGCTGCGCGACGTATTCAGTAAGCGGATTAAATTGATGGCACCCCTTCTGAAGGCCTGGAAAAGTGCGCTTAAGGACGAGGGCGCAGTCGACTTCTCCGGGCTGATTCATCAGGCCATCGCGATCCTCGAAAAGGGCCGCTTTGTCAGCCCCTGGAAGCATATTTTGGTTGACGAATTTCAGGATATCTCGCCACAACGCGCGGCTTTACTCAGCGCGCTGCGTCAGCAAAACACACGCACGACATTGTTTGCGGTGGGCGATGACTGGCAGGCAATTTACCGGTTCAGCGGCGCAGAGATGAGTCTGACAACGGCATTCCATCACTATTTTGGTGAGGGCGATCGTTGTGTGCTGGATACGACCTATCGTTTCAATGATCGTATTGGTGAAGTGGCGAATCGGTTTATCCAGCAAAATCCGCATCAACTGCGTAAGCCCTTAAACAGTCTGACGAAAGGGAATAAAAAGTCGATTGCTTTGCTCCCGCACGATCAGCTTGAGGCACTTCTTAACAAGCTAAGCGGTTATGTTAAAGCGGATGAGCGCGTACTGCTGTTGGCTCGCTATCACTATTTGCGTCCTGAACTGCTGGATAAAGCAAAAACCCGCTGGCCAAAAATGCGTATCGATTTTATGACCATTCATGCCAGTAAAGGTCAGCAGGCCGATTACGTCATTGTGCTGGGTCTGCAGCAAGGCAAAGAAGGGTTTCCCGCGCCGCAGCGTGAGTCCATTATGGAGCAGGGGCTGCTGCCGCAGCCCGAAGACTTCCCTGATGCAGAAGAGCGCCGGCTGGCGTATGTTGCCCTGACGCGCGCGCGGCAGCAGGTCTGGTTGCTGTTCGATAAACAGCAACCCTCAGTCTTTGTCGATGCGTTCCGGGCACTGGATGTACCCGTATTACGTAAAGCCTGAATCAGTTCAGGCGTTCGGCAAGGTAGCGCGCGTAATCCGGGATTCGTACGTCCACTGTCTGCGAAAAAAGCGGTGACTGAATAATAAAATCGGCCGTTGCCCGATTGGTGGCGACCGGAATATTCCACACTGTCGCCAGACGAAGCAGGGCCTTAACATCAGGATCGTGGGGCACGGCATTAAGCGGATCCCAGAAAAACATCAGCGCATCTATTTTGCCTTCGGCAATGAGCGCACCGACCTGTTGATCGCCGCCCATCGGGCCACTGAGCATCGCGTTCACGTTCAGGCCGGTGTGACGGTTGATGAGATTACCGGTCGTCCCGGTTGCGTAAAGAATATGGGGTTCAAGTGCGGATTGGTTTCGTGTAACCCAGTCCAGCAGAGAAGCTTTGCAATGGTCATGGGCGACCAGCGCGATATGTTTTTGTTGACCAAGCGTTCGTACGGTGTAGTCCATAACAGCATCCTGATGCCAGTGAGCCCAACAGCCCGTTGCCGCAGTTTACCTTGTACGCTTTCTGTCTATCAACTTGCCCGCAGCATTTTGACCAGATTGATAAATTGCTGGCGGGTTGCTTCATCAAAACGTTCAAACCAGCGCTGAATTGAAGGCGTTGTGCTCTGAACGGACCAGGCGAGGTCCGCCGTCAGTTGGGCAGAAGGAGAGGGCGCGGTAAGATTCGCGAATTGCGGCACAGAGGCCGCCAGGCCCATGCGATTATACTTAACCATGGCTTTTTCGATGTCCACGCCCGGGCTGGTGGGCAGACGATCGCGCACGCTGAATATTTCTTTGCCCTTCTCGTCCACCAGCCTGAAGGCCAGCGTTCGGTCGAAGTTATGTCGCTCGCGCGCACTGCTCAGCGGTGGCAGGCGAATCGTGATGGTTTTTGCCGCCGCAGTGAATGCCACGATCATGGGCACGGACTGGTAGCCCGGTAGCGCCGTCTTACGCGGATCTGCCGGTTGTTCTACCCGAAATAAAAATTGATGTTGACCCCGTTCAAGCTCCAGGCTGTCGGCCCCTTTCAAGAGAGAGCCTGAAATCTTACGCCCGTCCAGTACCATTAGCGTAATCTGCGGATCAAGTTTTAACGTAATTGCAGAACAGGACGCCGAAACGAGGAGGGCAATAAACCCCGTTACAGCCATTGACAGCTTCATTTCGACTCCGGTCAAAAGTGGGTGGATGTAGCAATTTTTTACATTATGGCATTAAGTTTACAATTATACATATATATTCGAGCGAAGCGGCACAATATGTCTTTACGCCAGGTGCGAACTCTGTAACGCCTCATCTACACTAAAGATTAAAGTGAAAGGAGATGGACATGAATGATCAGACTATTCGTGACGTACTGACCCGGACAAAACGCATCGCGTTGGTGGGGGCGAGTGATCGTCCGGAACGCCCCAGTTATGGCGTAATGAAGTATCTGCTTGATCAAGGCTATGAGGTTATTCCGGTGAGTCCGAAGCTGGCAGGCAAAACCCTGTTAGGGCAGACAGCCTATGGATCGCTGGCAGAGGTGCCGGGAAAAATCGATATGGTGGATGTGTTCCGCAATTCAGAGGCGGCATGGGAAGTGGCTCAGGAAGCCATCGCTGCCGGAGCCGATTCGCTCTGGTTACAAATTGGGGTAATCAATGAGCAGGCCGCCGTGCTGGCCCAGGATGCGGGAATGACGGTGATTATGGATCGTTGCCCCAAAATCGAGATCCCGAGACTGGGGCTGGGACACTAATATCAGGCGCGGCAACACCGTTGCCGCCCGCTGTTAATGGCGCAGATGAGGAGCCTGAAGCTGTTTACGTACCGAGGCGGCCAGTTCATCCATTGAGGGCTGCTCAGGATGTTCCGGGCTGGTTTCACCGGCCAACTGAATTTCAGCCACATAGGTATGAACCTGACTGCCTTGTTCATCTTCCATCACCACATGATACCAGGGCGCACTGCGCATGGTATCGGCGGCACCAATTTCATCCAGGTGCGGCTCATCTAACGCGTATTCAGGATCGACATCGACAATGACACCCAGCACGCCGGAGAGGCGATGACGAACCTGCTGACCAATACCAAATTTACTGGCAATCATGATGACCTCCGAAAAAACTGTCCTGCCTGTTATATGGGGGCAGGGACAGTCATTTCAAGTCACATGACGCGGCAGGCGAAGCCTTTCAGGTAAAGTCCTTCAGGATAGGTTGCAATCACGGGATGATCGGCCGCCTGGCGGAACTGTTCAACAAACTGCACGTCACGGCCGGCATCCAGTGCGGCATCTGCGATGATTTTCTGGAAAAGGTCGGTAGCCATTAAGCCCGAACAGGAGAAGGTCATCAATATTCCGCCGGGATTCAGTAACTGAATGGCCAGCATGTTAATGTCTTTATAGCCACGGCAGGCTCCCATGAGCTGGCTTTTATTCTCCACGAACTTAGGCGGATCCATAATGATGAGATCAAATTTTTCACCCTCATCACGGTAGCGGCGCAGCAGTTTAAAGACATCATCGCGCTGAAATTTAGCACGCGCGAGATCCAGCTTATTCAGCTCAACGTTTTGTCGTGCAACATCCAGCGCGTCCTGAGACGTATCTACGCTGATAACTTCCTGACAACCGCCGATTAGCGCTGATACGGCAAAGCCACCGGTGTAGGAGAAACAGTTAAGCACGCGAGCATCTTTGGCATAGCGCCGTGTGGCATAACGGCTGTCGCGCTGGTCAAGGTAATAGCCTGTTTTATGCCCACCCTGAATATCCACCAGCAGTTTCATATCGTGTTCGGTGATCGGCAAGAGTGCGGGAGGATACTCACCGGTAACGGTGCCCTGCGCCAGTTCCAGCCCTTCTTTTTTACGGACAGCGACATCAGATCGATCGTAGATCGCACAATCCGGAAAGCACTGCTGCAGCGCTGAAATGATAGCCGGGCGTTGGTATTCTGCGCCGGCGGATAATAACTGCAGCACCAGAAAGCGTCCGAAACGGTCAATAGTCACGCCAGGCAGACCATCCGACTCGCCAGCGATCAGGCGATAGCTGTCCAGCCCATCGCGCTCAGCCAGCCATTCACGCCAGACCAGCGCGTGCTGAAAACGCCGCACGAAAAAGGCGATATCGATGGATTCGTCCTGCTGCCAGCTCCAGACGCGGGCGCGAATCTGTGACTGCGGTGAATAGGCGGCGCGAGCCAGCCATTTGCCATTACTGTCACAGACATCAATGGTTTCACCTTGTTGCGCTTTGCCTTCCAGACGAGCAACGGCCCCAGAGAAAACCCAGGGATGGCGACGGAGCAGGGACTTTTCACGTCCCTTCGCGAGAATCAATCGAACGGTCATATTTGCTATGCTTACCTGAAAAAATGAGGCGCTATTGTCCAGTGGATAATGGCAAATTGCAACGAAAGGCAGGAGAAGGCCATGGCGAAGGTCTGTTACAAAGCCTGGGTACAGGGCACGGTGCAGGGCGTGGGTTTCCGTTACAGCACCCAGGCGAAAGCAAATAAACTTAACGTGCAGGGTTACGCACGGAACCTTGAAGATGGTCGTGTGGAAGTCCTGGCCTGCGGCGATACCGAACAGGTCAATGCATTACTCGACTGGTTAAAAGCGGGCGGGCCGCGCACAGCCCGTGTAGAAAAGGTCCTGGTGGAGCCGCATCATGCCGCTGACATGCCGCACGGCTTCACCACGGGTTGATTACAGGCATTTTGCCGGTTTTGGCAGACCGGCAATTTTGGTTGCCTGCTTAGCAGGGCCCTCGGGGAAAAGGCGAAACAGGTAACGGCTGTTTCCTTTTTCTTCGCCATACTTTTTTGCCATCGCCTTCACCAGCATTCTTACGGCGGGGGAAGTATTAAATTCCAGATAAAAGTCGCGCACGAAGCGCACGACTTCCCAATGGGCATCTGTCATGGTGATGGCTTCTTCTGCCGCAATCTGCAGCGCCAGGCCTTCGCTCCAGTCCTGATGGTTTTTCAGATAACCTTCGGCATCGACAGCAATTTCGTCACCGTTGTAATTCATAGTGCATCCTCAGATTCGTTCGGGCTGCAGTTTACCAAACTGGCCTCACAGAAAAAGCAAAAACCCCGCCTGAGCGGGGTTTTCAGTTTACATGCAGTGCGTTAGTTACTGCGTGAGAAACCTAAAATGCTTAACAGGCTCACGAAGATGTTATAGAGGGAAACATACAGGCTGACCGTTGCACGAATATAGTTGGTTTCGCCGCCATGAATGATGTTGCTGGTTTCCCACAAAATAGCCCCCGCCGAGAACAGAATGAACAGGGCGCTAATCGCCAGTTGCAGCGCTGGCAAGTGCAGGAACAGGTTCGCCACCACGGCGACCAGTAACACGACAAAGCCCGCCATCATCATGCCGCCAAGGAAGGACATATCCCGTCCTGTCGTCAGCACATAGGCAGAGCAGCAGAAAAACACCAGTGCCGTTCCGCCGAGCGCCAGGGCGATCACGTCACCCATCCCTGCGGCCAGATAGGTGCTCAGGATAGGACCCAGACAGTAGCCCAGGAAGCCCGTAAATGCGAAAGCAGCTAAAATTCCCGCCGGGCTGTCAGCCAGACGGTAGGTCAGGAACATCAGACCATAGAAGCCCACCAGCATCAGGATCAAACCCGGGGCGGGCAGGGCCAGCAGTGTACTCGCTGTTGCGGTCAGCGCGGAAAAGGCGAGGGTCAGGCCCAGCAGAAAATAGGTGTTACGCAGGACCTTGTGCGTACTCAGTAATGACTGTCGCGATGATGATGAAACTATTCTGTCCATGTTGCGCTCCTGTAAGGCAGAACACCAAATATGCGTTGAGAATACGCAGCGCGATAAAGCGGGAAAAGAGGTTTTACCCTTCTTTACGCGAAAAAAACGCTAATTCTTTGAGCACACTGGCGATTTTGACAACGAATAACGCTTTTTTGACTGTTTTTCAGGCGAACGGATTATCACAGGCTTTACATCTCCATAGGGGATGTTTATAGTGCGCGTCATTGCGGAGGGGTGGCCGAGCGGCTTAAGGCAGCGGTCTTGAAAACCGCCGATGGGAAACCATCCGAGAGTTCGAATCTCTCCTCCTCCGCCACTTCACCTCTTTAAGAGTGAAGTGGCAAGACAGCGTTATCGCATCTTGCCTTTGCAGTAGTATGACAACCCGGAGGGATGGCCGAGCGGCTTAAGGCAGCGGTCTTGAAAACCGCCGATGGGAAACCATCCGAGAGTTCGAATCTCTCTTCCTCCGCCACATTCACAGGCCAGCACAGCGTGCTGGCCTGTTTCGTTTTACGTGCCTGACACATTTCTTCATTATTATCCCTGCCTTTTCAGTAAACTGGACTGTTTTTACCCGCGTCCGGTATCTCTGCTATAGTCCAGTAATTGTTTTTACTGTCACCTGGCGCTTTTCAGGGGCAAGCTGAGTTACACTATCCGTCACGTCGCTCTATGGCGAGCTAATCGGTTGATAGCCAGAGTGTTTTTTTACTGAATGAATGGAATAGGCACAATGATCAAGAAACTGAGTCTTTGCGCATTGTCGGTACTCGCTGCATTACCGATCGGGACGCTGGCCCACGCCGCGGATAACGAGATGCAGCTCCAGCAGGTACTGATGTTTAGCCGCCATAATCTGCGTGCGCCGCTTGCGGATAACGGTAGCGTACTGGCACAGTCCACCAAAAAAAGCTGGCCAGAGTGGGAGGTGCCCGGCGGGCAACTGACCACCAAAGGTGGCGTGCTGGAAGTCTATATGGGTAACTACACGCGCCAGTGGCTTGCGCAGCAGGGCCTGGTGAAGAACGGCGCCTGTCCGGACAGCAACAGCGTGTTTGTCTACGCAAACAGCCTGCAACGTACCGTAGCGACGGCCCAGTTTTTTGTAAATGGTGCCTTCCCGGGCTGTGATATTGCGGTGACCCATCAGGATGAAATGGGCAGCATGGATCCGGTATTTAATCCCGTGATCACCGACGGCAATGAAGAATTCATCAAAAAAGCGCTGGCGGACATGACTGCCGCTAATGAGAAGCTGGCCCTGAAGCCAGCGTATCAGCGTCTGGACAAAATTGTCGACTACAAGTCTTCTCCGGCCTGTAATAACAAAAAGCAGTGCGATCTGAGCAGTGGGCAAAATACCTTTATTGTTGAAAACGGCAAAGAGCCTGGCGTGAACGGACCGCTGAAAGTGGGAAATTCCCTTATGGATGCCTTTACGCTGCAATATTACGAAGGCTTCCCGCTGGATCAGGTTGCCTGGGGGCAAATTAAAACCCCTGAGCAGTGGCAGTCACTGTCAGCGATCAAAAACGGCTATCAGGACACGCTGTTTACCACACCAGATGTGGCACGCAACGTCGCGGCTCCGCTGGTGGACTATATCCGCAGCCAGCTCATCGATCAGGATAAAGCTGACTCACCCAAAGTGACCCTGATGGTAGGGCATGACTCCAACATAGCGTCATTGTTGAGCGCCTTACAGGTCAAACCTTATGATCTGCCAGAGACCTATGAGAAAACGCCCATCGGTGGACAGGTGGTGTTTGAACGCTGGCATGATGCCAAAAACAAAAAAGACCTGCTGAAGATGGAATACGTGTATCAGACCGCCGATCAGTTGCGCGATGCCCAGGTGTTAAGTCTGAAAACGCCACCGAAGCGCGTCACCCTGCAACTGGCGGGTTGCCCGACTGACGCGAACGGTTACTGCAGCTGGGAGCAGTTTACCCAGGTGCTGAACAGCGCGCTGCAGGGGACCGCGTTGCAACCGGCGGCGGCAGAGCAGCCAGCGGCCAGTGCCAACGCGGGCGCGGTGAATCCTGCGGAGTCAAAAGCTGACGATAAAGCCAGCGCCGATAAGGCGACGGCTGATAGCGCAGCTGCCCAGAAAGCGGCTGACGATAAGGTAAAGGCGGACAAAGCGGCTGACGAGAAAGCGAAAGCTGATAAAGCCGCCGCGGATAAAGCCGCTGCGCAAAAGGCGGCGGATGAGAAGGCCAGCGCTGATAAGGCTGCTGCCCAGAAAGCGGCGGATGACAAAGCCAAAGCGGAAAACGCCGCCAACGCGCAAAATAAAACAGATAACAGTCCTGCGAAGCAGCCCGCTGCAGCCAACTAATAGCTTTCGGTCACTGAAAACAAAAAACCCCGTTAAGACGGGGTTTTTTACGCTTCAGGCTGCGCTTATCCGGCCACAACCACCAGTTTCTGGTTCGCAAACTCTTTGATACCCAGATCGGAAAGTTCGCGTCCGTAGCCAGAACGCTTCACACCGCCGAAAGGCAGCTCCGCAGAGGTGTCGCTCTGCGAGTTGATGAACACCATGCCCGTTTCAATGGCGGAGGCCAGTTTACGGCCACGCGCAATATCGCGTGTCCACACGGAACCGCCCAGCCCATAGTGTGAATCATTGGCCAGGGCCACCGCCTCGTCATCACTGGCGACCACATAAACCTGCGCCACCGGGCCAAAAAACTCCTGAAAATAGGCAGGGTTATCGCGGGTGATATGGGTAAGCAGCGTGGGCTGGTAATAGCACCCTACGCCCGCCACCGCTTTACCACCTGTGACCAGCTTAGCGCCGTTTGCGACGGCTTCATCAACCTGTTTAACCAGACGATCGCGCGCATCAGCCGACGAAAGCGGTCCCAGAGTGGTTTTCTCATCCAGCGGATCGCCCAACACCGCTGCGTTAAGCGCCGCACTGAATTTATCGATAAAGGTATCCGCAATCTTCTCGTTCAGAATAAAACGCTTGGCTGCTGTACAGACCTGACCGCAGTTGCTCAGTCGCGCCTGCACGCCCTGACGAACGGCTTCATCCAGATCGGCATCCTCCGTGACCACAAAGACGTCATTGCCGCCCAACTCCAGCGTGGATTTTTTCAAATGCTTACCGGCCTGTTCAGCAACGGCGCTTCCCGCCCGTTCGGATCCTGTCAGAGCCACGCCCTGTACCCGGTCATCGGCAATCAGTTCCGCAACCTGATCGGTAGAGATAAACAGGTTGGTCCAGGCACCCTCAGGCGCGCCCGCTTCCTTCACCAGCTTTTCGAAGACATCGGCACAATGCGGCACGATGTTGGCGTGTTTAGCCAGTACCGGATTACCCAGTGCCAGATTTGGTGCCAGCACGCGCATCAGTTGGTAGTAGGGGAAGTTCCACGGTTCGACCGCAACCAGCACACCAATGGGATGATACTCAACCCAGGCGTCGCCCAACTCACTTTCATAAGGTTGTGGCTTCAGGATGCGTTCTGCATGCTCAGCGTAATAGCGGGCGATTTGCGCGCAGATTTTGACTTCGCCACGGCTTTGGCCAATCAGCTTGCCCATCTCTTTACTGGCAATAGTCGCCAGTTCTTCCGCACGGTCATCAATCAGATCAGCCAGTTTTTTCAATACCTGAAGTCGTGGCTGAATAGCGCCTTTACTCCAGGCAGAGTGGAACAGCCGATCCGCCGTTTCCAGCGCTTGCGTCACGGCCGCGCTGTCATGGGAAGGCCAGCTTTTCATTAACTGATTGTTTGCCGGGTTGATGCTTTGATAGGAAGACATAGAATTCTCCATGGTCAACGATAAAAAAAGGGCGGGGCCAGGCCCGCCATGTCGTCAGACGTTCTTTCGCTCAACCGTTTTGTCGTCCCACGTGAGGACGTCCTGATCGGTTTTTTCAAACGCGCGGATTAATACGTCATCGCTTCCCTGTTGACGCCAGATCTCTTCCGCCAGGCGCTCGTCATAGTTTGCGACTTCAAAAATGGCCTCGGCAATTTCGGGCGAGGTGTGACGCAAACTGGCCCATTCACCAACGTGATGTGCTTTTGACTGATTCGTCGACATACTGATCTCCTTCTGAAAGGTTAGTCCTTAAGTTTTGCTGCCAGCCCGGCAACGTGTTCGCCCTGGAAACGGGCAATAATCAATTCTTCCTGGGTTGGCTGACGTGAACCGTCACCACCGGCCAGCGTAGTGGCACCATAAGGCGTACCGCCGCGGACCTCAGAAATGTCAAACATCTCTTTGGTACCATAGCCGATAGGCACGATGACCATGCCGTGGTGGGCGAGGGTGGTCCAGACAGACGTAATGGTTTGTTCCTGTCCTCCTCCGGTACCGGTGGAGGTAAAGACGCTGGCAATTTTGCCGTAGAGCGCGCCAGAGGCCCACAGGCCGCCTGTCCGGTCCCAGAATGTTCGCATCTGCCCTGACATGTTGCCGAAACGGGTAGGGGTGCCCACGATGATGGCATCGTAGTCAGGCAGTATCTCTGGCGTCGCTTCAGGCGCGGATTGCTGAGTTTTACCGCCAACTTCCGCAAAGCGTTGTGCATCCATGGTTTCAGGGACGCGCATCACATCTACCTGGGCGCCAGGCACCTTACGTGCGCCTTCTGCGACAGCGTTCGCCATGGTTTCAACGTGTCCATACATTGAATAGTAAAGCACCAGAATCTTAGCCATTGATCTCTCCGGGAGTTAGTCAACACATCGAAAAGTATAGAAGAGCTTTACCTGACTGTGAGAAATCACCGGTCAGACAGTCAGCGTAACGACACTGAAAATGCTGAGAATGGGTTTTTTTAAGGATTAATCGTCGTCTTTTAAGTCAATTCTTAGCGTAGAGTCTGTTTCTAAATGTAATTTTCAGCGATCCAGAGACCTAAAAGGTGGAATGTCACACAGGCTTTCACGCACATGTCCTTCGATGAACATCAAGCCGCCTCACGTGAAGCGATGTGGCACTGAACGTTCATGCATCAGAAGATCGCAAACCGGTGCAGGTATGTTCACCTGTTATCGCTCCAGCCCAGACCGTGTCAGGCGACGGGGTGCCGCCTGATGCGAGGCGACAGTCACGCGGCAGCAAACGGAATTGCATTCGCCCGGAGCACTGATCACAATAGCGCCTGAAAACAGATACAGGTGAATTATGTCGGATACGACTCGCAAACTGACCGTCGGTATTACGCGTCAGGAACTGGTCCTTATTTTTATTACGGTAATCTGGGGGGGAACGTTTCTGATCGTGCATCAGGCGATGCATTATTCAGGTCCGTTCTTCTTTGTCGGTTTACGCTTTGCTACCGCTGCGCTGTTACTGGCGTTTTTTTTCCGCCGCTATCTTGCTGCTGTCTGTTGGCGCGAAGTCAAAGCGGGCACGATGATCGGCCTCACGATTGCGGGGGGCTACGGCTTACAAACCTGGGGCATGCAGACGATATCCAGCAGTCAGTCAGCGTTTCTCACCGCGCTTTATGTTCCCGTGGTGCCGCTGTTGCAGTGGCTGTTTCTGCGCCGTCCGCCAAAACTGATGGCGTGGTTGGGTATTTCACTGGCGTTCTGCGGATTGATTCTGGTCGCGGGGCCGCAGGATGGCCGAATTGCGCTGAATCAAGGGGAAGCCGCGACGTTACTCAGCACGCTGGCTATTGCCGGAGAAATCATTCTTATCAGTCGTTATGCCGGTCAGGTTGATGTGCGTCGGGTGACCCTCATTCAACTGACTGTCGCTTCACTGTGTGCCTTCTGCTTTATGATCCCGAATGGTGAATCCGTGCCTGCGTTATCGACCCCGCTGTTAGTCAGCGCGGTCGGGCTCGGCGCAGCCAGTGCGCTGATACAGGTAACAATGAACTGGGCTCAACGCAGCGTATCACCGACACGCGCCACGGTCATTTATGCCGGTGAACCGGTCTGGGCGGGTGTGGTGGGGCGTTTAGCAGGCGAGCGTCTGCCGGCCGCTGCCATTCTTGGCGGTATCCTGATTGTCTGCGGGGTCATTGTCAGCGAGTTGCGCTGGAAACGTAGCATGCCATCGGCCTCTTCCGATGAATAGTGGCGCGAGAATAAGTGCTTATGGCCCTGTCAGTGTGGCCCTTTCCCTGCGCCGTATATCACAGCTGTCGGCACGTTACCGCCTGAAAACAGTCTGTTGCCGTGATGCGTAACGGTAACGTGAAGGAGAAACGTATGAAAAAGGCTACGCCCGGGCCAACGCGTCGTGCGGTCGCCGTTGCAGCGAAACGTGCGGCAATTCTGCAGGCTGCCCTGACCTGTTTTTCCCAGTTTGGTATTCACGGGACGCGGCTGGAGAAAGTCGCGGAGCAGGCTGGCGTCTCCAAAACCAATTTGCTGTACTACTATCCCTCTAAAGAAGCGCTTTATATTGCCGTATTAAAAGAGATCCTGGATGTCTGGCTGGCACCGCTACGTGCCCTGACTTATGAGCAGGAGCCGTTGCGCGCCGTGCGTCAGTATATTCGCCTTAAGCTGGAGGTTTCTCGCGATTATCCACAGGCATCAAAGTTGTTTTGCCTGGAAATGCTGCAGGGTGCGCCCTTGCTGAAAGGTGAACTGGCCGGCGATCTGAAGACGTTGATGGACGACAAAACAGCGATAATTGAGCGCTGGATAGCTGAAGGACGGCTGGCGGCGATTGCGCCTCAGCATCTGATCTTTATGCTGTGGGCGACGACACAGCATTATGCTGACTTTGCCAGCCAGGTCGAAGCGATCACGGGGAATCAACTCAGCAATCCTGTTTTCTTCGAGGAAACGGTGGAGAACGTTCAGCGCATTATTATTGAAGGCATTCGCGTTCGTTAATAAAACGCGATCAAACTCAGCCCTGTAACAGACAAGGGAGTGGCGTGATGGATTCTGTTTCACAATGTGTTCTGGGCGCGTCCGTGGCGTTGGCTGTGATGGGGCGGCGCGTACCTGCCTGGCAAGCCGCGGCGGTAGGCGTAATCAGTGGCACATTGCCCGATCTGGATGTGTTTATTGATCACGGTGATGCTATCCGCAACATGACGCTGCACCGGACTGAAAGCCATGCCTTACTCTATCTGACGTTGTGTTCACCGTTGCTCGCCGCGCTGGTCGCGCGGCTGCTCAAATCCGGCGTGACATGGATCGCCTGGTGGCCTGCTATTTGGCTGGCGCTGATCACGCATCCCCTTCTTGATTTGATGACAGTCTATGGCACTCAGCTTGGGCTGCCTCTCACCGATCATCCTTATGCGATTGGCAGCATGTACATCGTCGATCCGCTTTATACGTTGCCGCTTATCATCGGGCTCTGTGTCGCTTTGTGGCGGCGTAACAGACGGGGATTACGCTGGAATCACGCGGGGCTGGCACTCAGTACCGGCTACCTCGCCTGGAGTATGGTCATTCAGCAGGTGGCTGATGAACACATTAAACACTCACTCGAACAGCAGGGGGTGGCGACTGACAAGGTGTTGGTCACCCCAACGGCATTCAATACGCTGGTCTGGCGCAGCGTCATCATCACGCCTGACCGCTATGGCGAGGCTTACTGGTCTTTGCTGTCGCCTGCTCGTCCTGTCACGGTAACGTGGCGGCCGCGTCATCCTGAGCTATTCGTCCCGTTTAAAGGAAACTGGCTGGCAGAACGTGTTGCCTGGTTCAGCCATGGCTTTTATGCCATGGATGAGCGTGACGGGCAGGTCACCATTGCAGATTTGCGTATGGGAGAAGGGAGCCATTACACGTTTACGTTTGGTTTGGGCACGGCGGAAAGCCCTGATTTGCAGCCACAGCGCCTGCCGTCTGGTGAACGGGCCCTGCGCCGCGGCGTCAGTCGTATACTTGAGCGGTTATAAAAAAGCCCGACGTGCGTCGGGCTTTTTTCAGCCTCTATATCAACGACGCGTGCGTCGACGCAGTTGCCAGCCTGCGGCGAGCAGGATAAACCACAACGGCGTGACCATGAGTGCCTGTCGCGTGTCTTCCTGCAGTGTTAGCAGCACCAGTATAAAGACAAAAAACGCCATACATGCCCAGCACATGAATTTGCCTAAAGGCATTTTAAATGTCGAGGCGGCATGACGTTCCGGAAATTTTTTGCGATATGCAAGGTAACTGCACAGGATAATGGTCCACACAAACATAAACAGAATGGCAGACACGGTGGTCACCAGCGTAAAGACCGTCATCACATTCGGGATCAGGTAAATCAGAGCCACACCACACAGCAGGCAGAAGCAGGAAAAGAACAAGCCGGTCGTGGGCACCGCGCGTGACGATAAACGACCAAAAGCACGGCTGGCAACGCCCTGCTGCGACAGACCATACAGCATGCGGCTGGTGGAGAAAATACCGCTGTTGGCTGAGGATGCCGCCGACGTCAGGACCACGAAGTTAACAATGCTGGCCGCAGCTGGCAGGCCAATGAGCACGAACATTTCCACAAACGGACTGCGATCGGCCATCACTTCGGTCCACGGGGTAACGGACATAATCACCAGCAGCGCCAGAACATAGAACATAATGACGCGCAGCGGAATGGCATTAATGGCCCGCGGTAAAACCCTGTGCGGGTCATGCGTTTCTGCCGCCGCTGTACCCACCAGCTCGATACCGACAAACGCAAAGACGGCGATCTGGAATCCGGCAAAGAATCCGCTCAGTCCTTTCGGGAAAAGCCCCCCGTGATCCCAGATATTACTCAGTGCAGCGGTGCCACCACCCGGTGACGGGTAATGAATGGACACCAACACAATGCCGGTAATGATCAGCGCGACAATCGCCACGATCTTGATGATGGCAAACCAGAACTCCATCTCGCCAAATAATTTCACCGTGGCAATGTTTAAGGCCAGGAAAACAAAAACACATAGCAGTGCGCTCATCCAGATCGAAAAGCCGGGAAACCAGAGCTGGAAGTAGGCGCTTATAGCCACCACGTCGGCAATCCCGGTAACAACCCAACAGAACCAGTATGTCCAGCCGGTGAAGTAGCCGGCCCAGGGACCCAGTAAGTCAGCCGCAAAGTCGCTAAAGGATTTATACTCAAGATTCGACAGCAGTAATTCGCCCATTGCCCGCATGACAAAAAACAGCATGAAGCCGATGATCATGTAAACGAAAATGATCGAAGGTCCTGCCAGACTAATTGTTTTACCCGAGCCCATGAACAAACCGGTGCCAATCGCACCGCCAATAGCGATGAGCTGGATGTGTCGGTTATGAAGATTACGTCGCAGCGTGTCATCGCCCTGTGAGCTCGCCTGCGTTTGAGTAGATTGATCAACCATGAAAGTGTCTTTCCTGTCTTGATGTTGTGTCAGCTCTGGTGGCTGTTGAGAATACCGGATTGCCGGGAGCAATTTGGCATAAGATAGTGGAAGTGTTAATGAAAACGGTAATTGTTTTTTAACAATATCGGACAACGCTGGCATTAAAACGGCGCTTTCACTTAACGTTGGCGATTTTTACGTCAGATTAAGTAATATTTCATCACCCTGTGTCATCTTTTAAGCGTATCCTGCCGTGTGCTTCTACACTACCTCCGTACAGCTTCTTTCAGCTACAGAGGTTCTATGCGCACACTTGTTCTGCTTATCATCATGACCGGAGTGGGGTGGATGAGTTTGCCATGGTTAAAACAGCACCTTCCTGCGCAATTTAATCCCTTTACGCCACTCTCTGTAACGGATCCGCCGGGCTGGATGACGCGATTAAAACTCAAAAGACTGCAAACTGATCCCGCCGCCTGTCTCGACGTGATGCAGCGTGCACAGCAGGCCGGCGTTGTACGTTTCAGTCAACGGCCGGCGGTGACAGGGGCCTGTCCGTTGTCCGGCCCCCTCAGGCTGCAAAATTTTGGGCCCGTCTCGCTCAGCAGCAGTTTCCTCGCCAGTTGCCCAATGGCCGTTGCGGCTACAATGTACGTGGCTTATAGCCGCGAGCAAATGTTACATCTGTCTGGCAGTGATCTGACCCGAATTGAACATGTCGGAAGTTATGCCTGCCGCAACATCTACCATCAGGCCACCGGACGGCTGAGTGAACATGCCAGCGCGGATGCCTGGGATATTACCGCCTACCAGCTTGCTAACGGCGAGCGGTTGGTGCCAGGAAAAAACTGGCAACAACCTGGCCAGAAATCACTATTACTTCATGCATTATGGCGATCGGGTTGTAACTTTTTTGGTAATGCGCTTGGGCCTGATTATAATCGCGCGCATGCTACACATTTTCATCTGGGCATGCGGGGGGCGGGTTATTGCAGGTGAGATTAACCTTTACTTTCACCGTAAAACTGTGTCGTGGGTTTAATATTATTTTCTTCTGTTCTGCTTTTTTACTGTTTTAAAAAGGGTGTCACATCTGCTTATTTTTTCTCATGGCGTCAGTGTTATTTAAATCATTCACCCGGTGTTATCACCGTTCATTGCCTGCTAAATGACCAAATTGAGAGAGTATACTGCATTATTATTACCTGACTGGGTGAATGATGCCGTTTTAACAGGGCGATAAATTTGAGTTATCTGTACATAAATAAAGGAGGATGACAGTGTCGTTAAATAATTATTTTTCTCTTTTCAGATGCGTTATTTATTAAATAAGTTATCTGTACAAGCCCGCACCAGGCCAAAATGACAGCGGTCACAGGTCTGCGCCATCCGCCAGGCGTCTTGCCTGTAAAGACGGACAGTGCCGTTATGCTGGCCGTTCAACAGGCCTTGTACGGCCGTCTGCCCTACGACGCAGAGCCATAAGCCATCTTTTGTAGGACCAAAAGATCCGGGTAAAACGCGTACCAGAAAAGGGGTGCTTTCCCTGCCTGACTGCAGAAAACATGCGGCGGTGATTGCCTGAAAAAGACATCGTGTTTTACAAGATATGATCTGCGTTTTTTTTCAGCATAATAGGTTGCCGGGCGCAACTTATCGAGTGAGATTTGTTGATCATGGCTATGTTAAATGATTGAAAAAATATAAGAAAAATCTTATTATTTCCTCTGTTGCACTCGCCTGAGTTATCCCGAAGCGTTTGCTTACCCTGTATTTTTATCCTTTTCTCTGCAGGTCGTTGTCGCCAGAATGAAAATAGTGCTTTTTATGACGTCGCAACAAAGAGTAAATTAATTACATAACGTGTTAATCAGAAATACCCGGCAAGTTGTTGAATTTGAGGCAATATGATAGGTGAAGATTATTTTTCCTGGCGTGAAAATGTCGAACAGCACTTTCAGGTATTAACGGCAGCTCCGCAATTAAAGGGGCTTTTACAGGATTATATCCAGTCACTGGGCTTCGATTTTTTCGCTTTTTTTATCCAGCATCGCGTTCCTTTTACGCGTCCGCGAGTTTATTTGCATGATACTTACCCCGAAGCGTGGATTAAACGTTATAAGGAACGGAATTATTATGCCATTGACCCCGTGTTACAGCGCTGCTTGCGTGCTGGAAAGGGGGTGGAATGGACACCTGAACTCTTTTGCTCGGCGAAGGAAATGTGGCAAGAAGCGGGTAATTTTGGGCTGCTGAGCGGATTTTCTTGTTCTGCAATGGCGTCAAATCGAGCCGTTGGTATATTATCTATAGGTTCGCATCGTCCCTTTATTACTGACTGTCGGCAAGTGGAGCTGGAGGTAAAGTTGCACTTCCTCGCCGAGCAAAGCTTGTGCTTACTTGAACGCCTCAATGATGAAGCGCTGATGGTTCAGGGAAATGATTTCAGCCAGCGTGAGCTGGAAATTTTGAAATGGACCGCAGAGGGAAAAACCTCTCAGGAAATTTCACTTATTTTGTCGATTTCTGAACACACCGTAAATTTTTACCAAAAAAATATGAAAAAACGTTTTAATGTTTCCAATAAAACGCAGATTGCCTGCTATGCCGCAGCAATTGGTGTGATTTAAAAGAAAAGCAACTGCCAACTTTAGTAGTTCCTTACCTGAAGGGACTTCTCTACCCTGCGCGGGTGCGCTTTTGGCAGGCGCATAGAAATCATTGCAAACATGGGGATGTCAGAGGCGCATGATGAAAATAGTTCAAACGCAGTTAAAGGATATGCCATCCTCTTTGCTTGCCGAACTTGGCAGCTACCGTTACAGCGTGTTTGCGCGGGGTGAAGGCTGGTCGATTCCACCGCGTCTGAGTACACCAGGGCAAGAATATGACCGGTATGACCGCTCTGATGTGACCTGGTTAATCGCCTGGAGCGTGCGAAGCGGCATTAGCGGCTGTGCCCGCCTGATGCCCTGGACGGAACCCGAGCAAACGGAAGGCATTGTTTTGCCGTTCGATCATGAAAAGGTCTGGGAAATGTCCCGCTTCTCTGCACGACTGGAAGTGGATCCTGAGCTACCGCTCAATATTCTGTGGCATGCGGTACAGCTGGCGGAGCTGAACGGCATTGAATGCATTATCAGTTCGGCTACGCCGATGCTGGAAAAAATGTTTGAAGAACATCAGGTCGTCTATGAACCTCTGACGCCGGGTTTAATTCTGTCAGAGGATAATCTCTTTGCCATCCGTATCCCCGTCAGTCAACCTGCGCTGGCAGAGAAATACCGTGGTACGCGGCGTTTCAGCCCGGAAGAGGTGCTGCCTTCACTCGGCGTTTCCGTTAACTGGCATTCGAACGGTTAGCGCGCTGCCCCCGGGCGGGGGCAGCACAAGCCATTACTGGCGATAAGCCGCTTTGATTTGTTTAATGGTGTTACTGAACACGTCTGCCTGCGGCTTTTCGCCCAGTGTTTTCACATAACGTTCCATATTAATGATTACTTTTCCGGCATCAGCCTGGCCCATCCCTTTCAGGATCAAAGTAATCATCATCTTAAGGCAAGCCACTTCATCAGATAATTTTTGCGTTTCCTGCGAGGTAGCGAAATCTTCATCGCTCATGAATTTCTCCTTGGTGATTAACATCGTCTCTACAATCTTTACGCGCAGCAATCGGTGAGTATATCACACGAAAGACCACTTGCTGTTAGCGTGGGCAACGCAGGCTGTTTAACTATGTCAGTTCAGTCATATTAATTAATCACGGATGTGAATAGTAGCTGACGAGAGCGTCGCAGTTTGGTAAAAATCTCATAAATACAATATCGTCTGATTGTTGTAACTGTTTGATAAAACATTTTTTTTACATTATGCAGGCTGTCAGGTCTGTTCCTGCAGGCGTAAACAAGAACAGAGCCAAGTGGCATGAAGATAAAACACTGACGCGATCTGACCTGCCACTTTGTATCTGTGCTTTTAATGCAAAAACAGGTATGATTGCCGCTTGCAATCGTTAAATGCTACCTCTTTATTAGCTGCGGAGTGCTTCGCGTTGATCACTGTCCTTCTTGTCGATGACCATGAGCTGGTACGTGCCGGCATCCGCCGTATTCTTGAAGATATCAAAGGTCTGGTGATCGCTGGCGAAGCGTGTTGTGGCGAAGATGCAGTTAAGTGGTGTCGGGCTAATCAGGTTGACGTCATCTTAATGGACATGAATATGCCGGGTATCGGTGGGCTGGAAGCCACGCGCAAAATTGTGCGCTACAACCCGGATATCAAAATTATTATGCTGACGATTCACACTGAAAACCCGCTGCCTGCCAAAGTGATGCAGGCCGGTGCGGCAGGTTATCTGAGTAAAGGTGCCGCGCCGCAGGAAGTGGTGAACGCGATTCGTTCGGTTAAGGCCGGCCAACGCTACATTGCCTCGGACATTGCTCAGCAAATGGCGTTAAGCCAGATTGAGCCGCAAAAAGCCGAATCTCCCTTCAGCTGTTTGTCGGAAAGGGAATTGCAGATTATGCTGATGATCACCAAAGGACAAAAGGTGACGGAAATTTCCGAGCAGCTGAATCTCAGTCCTAAAACCGTTAACAGCTACCGCTACAGAATGTTCAGTAAGCTGAATATCAGTGGCGACGTAGAGTTAACGCATCTGGCCATCAGACATGGCCTGTTCAATGCGGAGCCGTTAATCAGTAGTGAGTGACCTCTTTAATCCCAAAAATTTTCTCAGTACGGTCACCAGCGAGCCAGGTGTTTACCGGATGTACGATCTGTCCGGAACGGTTATCTATGTCGGCAAAGCGAAAGATCTGAAAAAGCGACTGACAAGCTACTTTCGCACCCAGGTGGGTAGCCGAAAAACCGAAGCGCTGGTAAGTAACATCCATCACATTGATGTCACCGTAACCCACACTGAAACCGAAGCGTTGTTGCTTGAGCATAATTACATCAAGCTTTATCAACCGCGCTATAACGTTCTGTTGCGTGACGATAAATCCTACCCCTACATTTTTCTGAGTGGCGACACACACCCGCGTCTGGCAATGCACCGGGGCGCTAAGCACGCCAAAGGGGAGTATTTCGGTCCGTTTCCTAATGGTTATGCGGTAAGAGAAACGCTGGCGTTGCTGCAAAAGGTCTTTCCGATACGGCAGTGTGAAAACAGCGTTTACCGCAACCGCACGCGCCCCTGTTTGCAGTACCAGATTGGTCGCTGTCTTGGCCCTTGCGTGGCAGGGTTGGTCAGTGAGGAGGAATACGCCCAGCAGACAGATTACGTCAGACTGTTTTTAGCGGGCAAAGACGATCAGGTGCTGAATCTGCTGGTGACGCGCATGGAAGAGGCCAGTCAGTCACTGCGCTTCGAAGACGCGGCCCGGCTGCGCGATCAGATTCAGGCCGTCAGACGCATTACCGAGAAGCAGTTTGTCTCTAATCAGGGCGACGATCTGGATGTGATTGGCGTTGCCTATGACGCCGGAATGGCGTGTTTGCATGTCCTGTTTATCCGCCAGGGGAAAGTACTGGGAAGCCGAAGCTATTTTCCCAAAGTGCCCGCGGATACGGACCTGGCTGAAGTCGTCCAGACCTTCGTCGGGCAGTTCTATTTGCAGGGCAGCGAAATGCGCACCTTGCCCAGCGAGATTTTACTCGATTTCACTTTGCCTGAACGTGAGTTGCTCGCAGACTCATTGACAGAATTAGCCGGTCGCCGGGTAAACATTCAAAGTAAACCCCGCGGCGATCGCGCGCGTTACCTCAAGCTGGCTCGGACCAATGCCGGTTCGGCATTAAAAACGCGTCTGTCGCAGCATTCCACGATTCATCAGCGCCTCACCGCGTTGGCCGAATTTCTCAAACTGGAGAAGATTGGCCGCATGGAGTGTTTTGACATCAGTCATACTATGGGTGAACAAACCATCGCTTCCTGCGTCGTGTTTGATCAAAACGGCCCGCTTCGTGCTGACTACCGTCGTTATAACATCACCGGCATCACACCCGGCGATGACTATGCGGCCATGAACCAGGTGCTACGCCGCCGTTATGGCAAAGCGATTGAAGAAGAAAAAATTCCCGATGTGATCCTGATAGATGGAGGCAAAGGTCAGCTGGCACAGGCAAAACAGGTGTTTGCAGAGCTGGACGTGCCCTGGGATAAATCCCGCCCCATTTTGCTGGGCGTTGCAAAGGGCACCGATCGTAAAGCCGGTCTGGAAACCTTATTTTTCGAGCCAGAAGGCGAGGGCGTTTCTCTGTCACCCGATGCGCCAGCGCTTCATGTCATTCAGCATATTCGTGATGACGCTCACAATCATGCAATTTCAGGGCACCGTAAAAAACGGGCCAAAGTCAAAAACACCAGCGCACTGGAAAGTATCGAGGGCGTGGGACCAAAACGGCGACAGCAGTTGCTCAAGTACATGGGCGGCCTGCAACCGTTGATGAATGCGTCGGTCGAGGAGATCGCCAATGTGCCCGGTATATCGCATGCGCTGGCGGAAAAAATCTACTACTCGTTGAAACACTAGCATTGAAACAGGGGGGGCAATGTAGGAACATACGTTAAACACCACCCAATCCAGACAGTTACCAGCATATGCAATTTAACATCCCGACCTGTCTTACCCTGTTTCGCGTCGTTCTTATTCCGTTCTTTGTGCTGGCTTTCTATCTGCCTTTTCACTGGGCGCCCTTTGTTACCGCGTTGATTTTCGTTGTTGCCGCCGTGACCGACTGGTTCGATGGCTTCCTGGCTCGCCGCTGGAAGCAGACAACCCGCTTTGGTGCGTTTCTCGATCCGGTGGCGGATAAGGTGATGGTGGCCATTGCTTTGGTACTGGTTGCGGAATATTTCCATGCCTGGTGGATCACGCTGCCCGCTGCCACGATGATCGCCCGTGAAATTATTATTTCAGCCCTGCGTGAGTGGATGGCAGAGATAGGTAAACGGAGCAGCGTTGCGGTTTCCTGGATCGGTAAAGTGAAAACCACCGCGCAGATGTTTTCGCTTTTTGCTCTGCTGTGGCGTCCGGACAGTATGGTGGTCGGTGTTGGCGTGGTCGCGCTGTACATTGCTGCGGTGCTGACGTTCTGGTCCATGTTCCAGTATTTAAGCGCTGCCAGAGGCGATTTGCTCGAACCGTGATCGATGCGATTCAAAAAGCAGCAAACGGACGCAATGTGGGGATAATTTTATTGACTCACCGCGTCATCTCAGTAGAATGCATCGCATCGAACGGCAGCACAGCTGCAGAAGCTAAGAAAAATCAGTAAGTTCGATAAAACGTAGTAAAGTCTGACCCTTCAGCAGCGAGTTATCTGAACGGTAGGATGATGCGGGAATAGCTCAGTTGGTAGAGCACGACCTTGCCAAGGTCGGGGTCGCGAGTTCGAGTCTCGTTTCCCGCTCCAAATTCGCAGGCCAGGCAATCCTGGCGGCAAATCGGTTTTAGGCGCGTTGGCAGAGTGGCTATGCAGCGGATTGCAAATCCGTGTACCTCGGTTCGACTCCGGGACGCGCCTCCAGTTATACCTCGCCCGGGTGGTGAAATCGGTAGACACAAGGGATTTAAAATCCCTCGATCGTAAGGTCGTGCGGGTTCAAGTCCCGCCCCGGGCACCATATTGAAACACCAATAAAATCAAGCAGTAGCAATGTCGTTTAAACCGCCTCTTTGGGCGGTTTTTTGTTTTTATAAGCCCTTCCTGCTATGTCATTTCTGATTCTGGTCTCAGGCTCCTGTTAAACCCTTTTCTCCCTTTGCCGTTTGTCTCCTCCTGTGCTGACCTGACGCTGTTTTTTATAACATGCCACGTCTGGCAATCCAGCAAAGGCATCAAGATGACGTCTGCACGATGAGTGGAAACAAGCCCGGTAGACTGAGAAAGAGACACCTTACGGGTACAGGCAGCATGATATCGATTACCGAAAGCGCTCGTCCTGAATGTGGGTGACAGTAGCAAAACCAGTAACAGTTTTGACTATGCTCTCTATCCCCGTTTTGACAGACATGACGGTGACAGACGGCATTATCTGGTATTTTCGCCTTTGGCTACGGGCAGTCCTGTCACGCATCATTGCCGTTTCTCGATCAAAACGGAATGGATTACCTTTGACCAATACATTCAGGGACAAAATAAACGCGAGGAAAAGGAGGCAGATTGAGAAGGCTGCGGATTTTAAGCGGTTCAATCCGTTCATTAAAAAAGCCTGCGTTACACAGGCAGAAATCGTTACAAGGGAAAATCCAGTTGTCAGCATGCGCTGACCCGGCAAGCCTACAGCGAATGGGGTTTTTAGATACAAGTGAATAACTTTTGATCAGCAAAAGGCACGATGTATATGTTGCAGGCATAAAAAAGCCCACTCGGATGTGGGCATAGCAAAATTGGCTATTAATGTAAGGTTCTAACAATTACTTCCTTACTATCGGCAATCCCGCGGCAGGCTTTAGCCGCTGTAAAAAATAAACCTTTATATTGCCGACAGCCTTCGGTGCGGAAGGCGGGCAACGTGCTCTGTTCTTATCCCGTTGACTGACTTTTACAGCGTGTCGCTATTCGGTTTTGCGAGATTGATCGTGCTGGCAGAAGCGGCAGAGTCAGATTCAGACCAGGTGTCCCTAAGACTTAATGGTGCCGTTAGCGCTTATCCGTCGTTTGAGCAATGGCAGTGTGTTCCCTGACAATCAACATAAAAATGGCGTGGAGATGTTTTGGCAGGCGTTAAACGATATGTTCTTACGGTCGGATACGACTTTTTTCCCCCGCGGCGGGGTTACTGTGGCGGACAGGCTGAGGCCAGCAGGTTACCTTTCTTCTCTGTGTACTAATCTTGTCTGTAGTCATTTCATTATTCAGAGAAGGGCAAGCCGTGCCGGGAAACAAAGCAGAGATCACTGTGGGTTCAGATCATATCATCATCGCTCGACGTTACCGCGCTCTTGGCGCGCTCAACGATCTCTTTATCGCAGTATGGTTCCTGACGGGCAGCATCCTGTTTTTCTTCGACTCGCTGATGACAGGTGGAACATGGTTATTTGTCGTGGGGAGCCTTCAGTTATTACTTCGCCCGGCAATCACCCTGGCAGAACTGGTACACGTAAAGCGCATCGATCAACATCCACAAAAACCTCAGTAGTCCTTTACCCCTGTATCACGGACAGCTAAACGCATTCAGCCTGCCTGATATATGAACGACTCAGGCAGGCTAAATGAAAGGTGAGGCGATTTCAGGAGATCACCAGGTGCGGGCGGGCGGTGGTGGCGGTTGCTGCCCGGTTGCAGGCGGCGGTGGTGCAACGGTGCCTGCCGGTGGTGGGGCCAGTGCCTGACCCGGTGGTGGCGGCGGAGGCGGCGGCGGGCGATGATCGTGTGGCGGTGGGGGTGGCGCACAGCCGGGGCCCGGTGGCGGCGGTGCGCACGCGGTCAATGTTGAGGCAGCGACAACAGCAGCGAAAAAAGTCAGACGACGATTCATGCTATTTCCCTTTTGAAATTAACAGTAAGCTAATTGTAGTTAGCTGTTACTAAACATAACGGGGGTAAAGCAGAAAAGCGAAGCGATTACGCCGTCTATCCGTTTTTTGAGATACTTCTCATCTCGCGCGTTTAATCCGGTTTTTTGTCTCGACGCCAGCTAAAGTAGCGCATCACAAAAGAGGAGTGGCGTTTATGAATGGCATTTTGAAATTCGTCCGCGGCTGGCTGATTTTTTCAGTGTTATGGGGCGTCTTCATGTGGTTTATGTCATGGCAGGCGCAGGGCAAAGAAATTGGCCTGGCGGTTTTGATGAGTCTTTATGCTGGCCTGTTATACCAGGCATTAATTACGATGGTCGCGCGCTATCGGGCACGGCGACAGCAGGCGTAAGAGGGGCCTGCTGCGTGCCGCAGCAGGCCAGTGTCTCAGCTCAGATTACCGCTCAGGCGGCGATGAAAATCGCTGCTGCGCATATCCAGACCTTCAATGGTGACGCTGGCACCATGACGCTGATAACGGTATTCGATACCATCCAGTGCAGCGACGGTGGAGGCATCCCATATCTGTGCGTGCGTTAAATCAATGGTGACAGATTTAGGGTCATGTGCGTAATCGAAGTGCTCAAACAAATCGTTACTGCTGGCAAAAAACAGCGGTCCGCGAACATCGTAGCGCACAGACTGTCCGTCCTCACTCAACGTTCTTTCCGCATGAATCACATGCGCGACGCGCCGGGCAAACAACATCATTGCCACCACTACCCCCGCCAGCACCCCCAGCGCCAGATTACTGGTTAATACGGTAATACCTACCGTTAACAGCATGACCAGCGTTTCTGACCAGGGCATCCGTTTCAGCGTCGCGGGCTGCAAACTGTGCCAGTTGACCGTCTTGACGGCGACAATCATCATGATGCCGGCCAGCACCACCATCGGGATCTGCGCCATGATGTGGCTCAGGCCCGTCACCAGCAGTAACAGCACGAGGGCGGCGGCAACCGTTGAAACCCGGCTACGTGCTTTACCCAGTTCCACGTTGACAATGGTCTGTCCGATCATGGCGCATCCGGCGATACCACCGTAAAAACCGGCCAAAATATTACCTATACCCAGCCCCCAGGATTCGCGACGTTTGCTGGACGGCGTATCTGTAAGGTCATCCACCAGCTTGGCGGTCAGTAGCGATTCCATTAGTCCTACAAACGCCACGCTCAGCGCGGTGGGCCAGACGATGGATAAGGTCTGCCAGTTGAGCGGAACGGTCAGTGCCGTAAAGTCTGGCAGACCTGCGCTCATGGGGCCTTCATCACCCACCGTCGGGACGCGATAGCCCATCGCCAGCGCCACGGCGGTCACGACCACGATGGCCACTAAGGGAGAGGGCACACTTTTCAGCACGCGGGGCAGGAGCAGCACGATGGCCAGCGTCACGGCGAAGAGTGCCCACACCAGCGGCGATTGCCCCCAGACATGCGGGACCTGAGCAAAGAAAATTAAAACGCCAAGCGCATTCACAAAGCCGATCATGACCGAACGGGGAATATAACGCATCGCACGTGACATACCTGTCACGCCGAACAGAATCTGAATGATCCCGGCCATCACAACGGCAGGAAGAATATAGGCCACGCCATGCACATGGACCATAGGCCCAATCACCAGCGCAACCGAACCCGCTGCGGCGGTTACCATGGCAGGGCGGCCGCCAAGCAAAGACAGCGTCAGGCAGAGTACGACAGAGGCCACCAGGCTGACCTTCGGATCGACACCGGCGATGACCGAAAACGAGATCACTTCCGGAATAAGCGCCAGCGCCGTGATCACGCCGGCCAGGCATTCTCGCGTCAGCAGTGCAGGCGAGCGTAAGACGCGGCCGACACTGACATCGTTTTCCACAACGGCTGTTGTGGCGACATCATGTTGTTGATTCATAGTGTAAACAGGCTCTTTTATTTTAAGCTTGCGCGAAAGGCAAGGAAGACAGGATTTGGTGAAGGGCGAATGTTACCGACAGCTCAGAGAAGAAGCCAGAAAAAGCGAAATGACTCCATCCATGGAGAAAGGATTATACCGTCAGGTCGTCTGGCGTTTTATACACCACCATCTCAAGCAGATGACGATAAACGTCCAGTGAGACTTCGTCGCGCTCCAGCTCGAGGCGATGAATCAGTTTCGAAATAATGGCTTTATTATTGACGGCCATACCTGACTGTAAGATTTCCGCGACAACGAGACCAAGAATCTCCATATCGCTGTCGGGTTTAGTCGCCGCAGCGGTGAAGTAATCCGCGATCTCTTTATCCGTTTGGGGCAGTGTGTTTTGCATGTGTCAGCCTTTGAAAAAGTCGGCTACCCGGTAGAGTGCGCGACAAACAGACCTAAAAGCCATCGCATAAAAATACAATGGCGCCAAACTCAACAAGCAGGTCATCAAAATCAAAAAAGAAACCTCTGAGGGTGGAAATCCATTACACCTTCAGAGGCGACGCAGATGCATCATTCGTTACAGAGTCGTGATCACAACTCGTTGTATGTAAAGTTATACAATTAAAGTTTATTTGTACAAGTAGATTATTAAGCATAAAATGCTAATCCTTAACAATTAGGATGTTAAGAATTTTGTTTGTCGCTTTCCTGTACAGGAAATGTGTACAAGCGGGCCAGGCCGACGGGAAAGCAGTGTGCTTTCCCGGGAGGGTTAACTAAACAGGTTGAGTTTTGCAGTGAGTTTGCGAACCGCTTTTTTGTCGCCCACTATCGCCATCCCAAGCAGGCGCCATTCCGGGGCGGGCAGCGTCTTCATCGTGTCACTGAAGGCCTGGTAGTCGGTGGTTGACTGACCCTGCTCGGGAAAGACCACAATGTCACAGTCTGTCTGTTCACTCTGGTGCCACACGGTGCTGAGTTGTGCACTATCGGCCCCCAGGACAGGAATGCCAACGGGGATGAGCCCCGGATAGCGCTGCGTTGTCGCATCTTCCAGGTCTTCACCGACCAGACTGGGATGACGTTTTCCCAGCGTCAGAGCGATAACGGCGGCAGCATTGGTGGCTTTGCCGGCCGGTAACGCACTGTTCAAAATCATGACACATCGTAAGTCGCTCATTATCTTCTCCTGACACAAAATGCCATTGTGGCAAGGCTAGTGATCAGCGTCTGGAAGATTTGTGCACAGTTGCTGGTAACGTGCAGGCGTCAGCTGGCAGGCGCGTTTAAACCAGCGCCCCAGATGACTCTGGTCTGCAAAGCCAAGATCGGCAGCCACCTCAGCGGGTAAATGGCCCATAGCCAGCCGTCGGCGTGCCTGACTGAGCCGCCACTGTACCAACCAGGCGTGGGGCGGCAGGCCCCACTGCTGCTGGAACAGGCGGGAAAGCCGAAAACGATCCACGTTCAGCGCCTGTGCCATCTGGGCAATGCCGGGGTTATCGACGTGGTAAGCAATAAGCCAGTCTCGTGCCTGATGGGCCAGTGTCGGTGCCACATCCGGCCGCGTATTGCGCCAGACAGGCAAGTGACGAAGATGGCGGAATAGCCGCTCCAGCGCCGCATCTTTGATTAACTGCGGGTGATTGTGCCAGAGCGCGTCGAAGGCGTGCCAGACCGCCCAGGAGAGCCATTTCTCATCCTGAAGCGTGGTGGCAAAACGCAGTTCACTGCCGGGCGCACTGTCCAGACAGCCAGGTGCAAACTGCTGGTGCAGATGATGAGGTGACAGATAGAGCATGCGGTAGGTAAAGCCCTGTGCATCAATGGCATCGCCATCGTGAAGCTCTTCAGGTTCCAACATAAAGACCGTGCCCGGTCGGCTCCGATGACGTTTCTGACGGGAGTGGAACTGCTGCACGCCTTGCTCCGTCACGCCAATTAAGTAACTGTCATGCCAGTGAGGATCGTAAGCATGTCCGGTAAAATGCGCCCGTATCGCTTCGATGCCGCTACGCGCGTCGCGGCGCAGATCGACCCAGTTATGGGTGGAGGTGTTCACGCTTTTGTCCTCCCCGAGGTGTTGACAGCAGGATCATGACTGGACATTTTGACGTTGTTATCCAGTATTTAACAGTACAGATGCTTTTCTTTCGCATTTTGCTTTGCGTATAATAACTTAATCAATTAATTAGAACTCTAATCATTAGGCAGCTACTTATAAATGTCATCTAACCGTACCTTTACCCACCTGCTGCACCTGACCGCCCATGCCTGGCGCCTGGCCGTTGACCGCCATCTTAAAGACAGCGGTCTGAGCACCAGTAGCTGGATGGCGATAGGGCTTATCGCCAGTGAACCTCAACGCCTCACGCAAACCGAACTGGCGCAGTTAATGGGCCTGGAAGATGCGAGTATGGTGCCGTTGGTGGATCGCCTGGTGAAACAGGACCTGTTATCCCGGGTCCAGCCCGCCGAAGATCGCCGCAAGCGTCATCTGGTGCTGACCGAGAAGGGCAATGAAGCGTTCGCAAAAGTAAAGACGCAGGCCGATGCGCTGCGCACGCAACTGCTGGCGGATATTGATCCTCAGGAAATCGCCCTGGTAGAGCGCGTTTTACAAACGCTGCTGACCCGAATGGGAAGTATGTAAGTATGGCCCGGCGCAATCCCTACGCTGCGCGTGAATGGTTGCCTCATGAAAAACCCATGCTGCCGGGCTCGCCTTCGACGCCAATCCATTCCCCACCCAAGCGTGTTGCCTTTGGGCTGATAGGGTTGCTGATCTCGCTGACCGGCGCGTTAAGTAATGCGCTGGTTACGGCTAATCTGACCAATCTGCAAGGCACCTTCGCGGCTTATTCCAACGAAATTGCCTGGCTGCCCGCGGTTTATGTGATGGGGAACATCTCCATCAACCTGCTGTTGGTAAAATTTCGCCAGCAGTTTGGTTTACGCGTATTTACCGAAGCGTTTTTGGTGCTGTACGTCCTGGTCGCCTTTTTCCATCTGTTTGCCAACGATCTGAGTTCAGCGATTATCGTGCGCACGGCCCATGGCATGGTCGGTGCGGCGCTAAGCTCGCTGGGCATTTATTACCAGGTTCAGGCCTGGCCTGCCAGGCATCGCTTAAAAGCGCTGGTCATTGGTCTCACCGCCTCACAGCTCGCTATTCCGCTGGCGCGCCTGTTCTCCAGTGAGTTGCTACAACTGGACGAGTGGCGAGGGCTGTATCTGTTTGAGCTGGGGTTAGCGCTGATTGCATTAGGGGCGGTGCTGGTGGTTAAGCTGCCGCCGAGCGATCGTATTAAAGCTTTTGAAAAGATGGATTTCCTGACGTTTATCCTGCTGGCTCCGGGCATGGCGTTGCTGTGTGGCGTGCTGTCGCTGGGCCGTATTGAGTGGTGGTTCAGTACGCCCTGGCTGGGGATCTGTTCAGCCCTGGCGCTGGTGCTGATCGTCAGTGCCTTTGTGATTGAGCACAATCGCCGCAATCCACTCATTAACACGCGCTGGCTCAGCAGTGGAATGATCGTGCGTTTAGGCATTGTGATGATCATGATTCGCATCGTACTGGCAGAGCAGAATACGGGGGCAGTCGGCTTCCTGCAGCAGATTGGATTACAGAATGATCAAATGCACGGCCTGGCGCTTGCCATCATGGCCGGTGTGGTGGCGGGCATTGCCGCCAGCGCGCTGACTATCAAGCCTACCCATCTTAACTGGCCGATCGTCGCATCGCTGGTCGTCATGATTATCGCCTCACTGATGGATGCGCAATCCAGCCCGGTCACGCGCGCGAACAATATGTACCTGAGTCAGTTTCTGCTGGGGTTCGGCAGTGCCTTTTTCATGGCGCCGGCCATGCTGATGGGAATTGGCAGCGTCGTCACGCAGCCTAAAAATCTGGTCAGTTTCGTGGTCCTGTTCGGCATGAGCCAAAACCTGGGCGGTTTAATCGGATCCGCGATTCTGGGAACCTTTCAGGTCTGGCGTGAAAAATATCACTCCAGCCTGCTCGGCGATCAATTATCGTTACTGGATCCCAACGTCAGCGATCGGCTTACGCAATATGGTGGGCTCTTTAGCAGCCAGATTGGCGATAGCGTATTATTGAGTGCCCAAAGCACCAGCCAGCTTCAGTCCGTCGCCACCCTGCAGGCGAACGTCCTGGCCTACAACGACACCTATCTGCTGACCGCAACTCTGGCGCTGGTTACGCTGATGTGGGTGTTATGGCGTTTAACACGTCGACGCTACCTTGACTGGCGACAGGCCAAATTTCATCTGGCAGAGCAGCGTCAGCTCGCCGCCGCACAAGAACGAACGGAGTAAGTATGAGTCAGCAGGATGAACTTCAGGCAGCAGAACGCGATCGGGCCAATCGTCGTCGTATTCTCTCCATCGCCCTGGGGAGCGGCATTGCGGTCATTGGTGTGCTGGTTATTCTGTATGCCTGGCAGCTATGGCCTTTTACCAGTCCGGTCCAGAGCACGGAAAACGCCTATGTACGCGGCCAGGTCACCTTTATCAGCCCGCAGGTGAGCGGATATCTGACTGCTGTGAACGTGGCCGATCTGCAGCCGGTCAAAAAAGGTCAGGTGCTGATGACGATTGACGATCGTATTTATCGCCAGCGAGTGCATCAGGCGCAGGCACAACTGGCCATGAAGCAGGCCGCTCTGAGCAACAACCAACAGCAGCGTCTCAGCGCGCAGGCCACGATCCAGAGCAACAAAGCCGCTCTGGAAAACGCCAGAGCGCAGGCGGTGAAAAGTGGCCTGGATCTGAAGCGGGTAGAGAATCTGGCCGCGGATGGTTCGCTCTCCGTGCGTGAGCGGGATGCCGCACGCGCAGCGAACGCGCAGGGGCTGGCTCAGCTTCATCAGGCGGAAGCCCAGGTTGCAGTCGCTCAGCAAAATCTGCAAACGGTGATCGTAAACCGGGCGTCGCTGGAGGCGGACGTTGCCAGTGCGCAGGCGGCGCTGGAGCTGGCTGAAATCGACCTGGCAAACACCCGTATTATATCGCCCGATGCGGGTCAGTTAGGGCAGTTATCGGTGCGTAAAGGCGCCTATGTGACGGCCGGGACGCGCCTGACCTCCGTGGTGCCTGCACATAAGTGGATCATCGCAAACTATAAAGAAACCCAGCTTGCGCATATTCGCGCGGGGTTGCCGGTGACGATTCGTGTCGATGCGCTGGATGGTAAACGTTTCGACGGTCGCGTTGCCGATATCTCGCCAGCGGCAGGCTCAGAATTCAGCGCTATCTCACCGGATAACGCGACCGGTAACTTTGTGAAAATCGCCCAGCGTATTCCCGTACGCATTGACGTCGCGCCGGAGGTGCAGCAACAGTTACGGCCCGGCATGTCAGTCGAGGTCAGTATTGATACGGCGGCCTCACCAGTCAGTGAGACCGCACCATGAAGGGCGCTCGGTTAGTGGCAGGCATGCTGGCCGCCCTGTTAGCAGGGTGCAGCACCCAGGTTGAGAAAGCCCCGGCCTCGTTACCCATTCCGTCACAATGGCGCGAACAGGTTGGGCCTTCCGCGCCGCCAGAGGCAGCCTGGTGGCAGGCGTTTGGCGATCGGGATCTGAACCGACTGGTGGAGCAGGCATTACAGCATAATCCCGATATTTTGATAGCCCGTTCGCGGGTGGATCAATATCGTGCGCAACTGCGTGGCGCTGAGGGCGATAACTTTCCCACGCTCAGTGGCGGGGTTGCGGCAACGCGTCAACGTGCCCTGTCGGCTGTGACCGGGCAGCCTTATGAAACCTCCGTTTTTCAGGGGCAGCTTCAGGCCAGTTACAATGTCGATTTGTGGGGCGCACGGGCCGATACGATTGATGCCACCCGCGCCACGCTGGAGGCGCAGCAGGCGGCCGCGTCGGCCGCAGAACTGACCATCGCCAGTTCCGTTGCATCGGGTTATATGACGCTCTGCGCGCTGGATGAACAACTGCGCGTGACCGAAGCGACGCTGGCCATACGGCGTAACTCGCTCCGACTGGCGCAGCGTCAGTTTGAAACAGGTTATACGTCCCGGCTGGAGTGGATGCAGGCCTCATCGGAGTATCAGTCCGCGCAAGCCCAGGTGCCGCAGTTACAGCATCAGATTGCTCAGCAGGAAAACGCGCTCAGTATTTTAGCCGGCATGAACCCTCGGGAGGTAGCCCGTCACCGCGCCTTTACTGTCCTGATGCCACAGACGATACCGGGCATTTTGCCGTCAGCCTTACTGAATCGTCGCCCGGATATCGTCCAGGCGCAGCGCCAGCTGCTGGCCGCCGATGCCAGCCTGGCTGCGTCAAAGGCGAAGTTACTGCCGGGAATTAATCTGACAGCGTCGGGCACATTACAGCGTTCCGTTTTGCATCAGCTGGTGGACGATCCGTTCCGCCTCTGGAGCGTAGGGGGCAGTATTCTGGCACCGTTGCTGAACCGTGAAGCATTGACCGCCCAGGTCGATGTCGCTATGGCTTCTCGCAATCAGGCACTTTACACCTATGAGAAAGTGGTAAGAAACGCGTTCTCCGAAGTCAATAACGCGCTGGATGCCATTCGCCAGGGTGAAGCACAGCGTGAAGCGCTCCAGAAGCAAGAGCAGTTTGTCGCCGAGGCACTGCGTATTGCAACGAATCGCTATCAAAATGGCTATGCTTCTTATCTGGACGAACTGGATGCGCAACGCACCCTGTTTGCCACGCAGCTAAATCTGGTAACGGTAAAGAATAATCTGTTGCAGGCCCAAATCGCGTTATACAGTGCACTCGGCGGGGGCTGGTCGGGCGAAAACCAGAGTGGGGCACGGCATCAGGCTGACGCCAGGGGGCCGTAATCGTCGCCCATCAGTTTGCCAGCGGTCTGTTTTGTAAAATCACGGCTAACGCGACGGGTTTGTTTTACACTGTCGCGCACTATCGCCCCACTATGCCGTTTTGACCAGGAAGAGCATGTTCTTACCCCACCCACCAGAAGAGCATGAGGAACCCGTGGCTCAGCCGCTTGCCGATGCGCACTTCGCGATTGTGGTGCTTGCAGTGACGTCGGTAACGCTTATAATTTTCGTTCTGATCGTCACGCTTTGGATGAGCTAGTGTTTATCAACCGGACCTGAAAGGAGTGAGGGATGGAATCGCGCGATGATAAACTGATTGCGATTATTGGGCTGCTGACGGCTTGCCTGATTGGTGTCACCTTTCTGTTTCTGATGACATGGTTTAACGACAGCCGTCTTACCACGCCCGTCGACCATGTCGATGCACAAACCTGCTATCCTAAACCGCCCACCGGTCAACGCTGAACGCGCTGACTGAATTTAATCTGCTGGCTTCGTAGTACCAGTGCCAGATTCTCGTGTACCGTTCGGTTGCCGTTCGGATCGGCCAGCCCTAACAGTGAGCCTGGCGACCGTCTGTCATCGGCCCAGGCCGGATACTCAACCACCGGGTACAGAGAAATCCCTTCCATCGCGATACCCTGATCCAGCGCGACCATAACATTTTCACTGACTTCCTGCAGCCAGGGGGCCCGTGCCTCGCCTTCTGCGCCCGTCTCAGCGATTAACATGGGGCGCTGATAGCGTTGCCAGTACTGGGCCAGTAACAAGTGGAGTGGGGCCCGTACGGGATCGTCTCTGTCCATGGGCTGATCGGGAAAATACCAGTGGTTATCGGGGTAATAATTCAGACCCAGAATATCCAGATACTCTTCGCGCCCGCCCAGTTCCTTATCAAGGCGACCGGCCAGCATATCCCAGGCCTCAAACTGAGCCTGATGTTGGGCATCGGCCCCGGGTTTACTGTCGGGGTTATCAGGATGATGGGCAATCTGTACCAGCGGATCGGTAAGGACAAATCGCGCCGCGGGAATCACGTCGCGAATCGCCTGTATCGCCGCCAGAGAGGCACGGACCAGTTGCCGTTTTAACTCTTTTCCGCGCTGACTGACGTGAGGATTAAACCAGGCCACCTCCGCACCCGCCCAGGACCAGAACGATATTTGGTTAATCGGGGTAAAAAAGGGCTGTTCGATTCCCCGATCGCGCAGCAATGTCGCCATCGCACGGGCATAACGTTCAAAATGATCGACAAAGCTGGCTTTCCAGATAGTGAGATGGTCCGGATAGCCAAAATGGGCCAGCTCCCAGATGACCTGCAACTGTTGATCCCGCGCCGCATCGACCATGGGTAAAAAGCTACGCCAGTCGTACTGGCCTGGCGTTTTCTCAATCAGATGCCAGCGCGCACCGTCACGTGCGGTCAACAGGTGCAAACCGACCAGCGCGGCATAGTCTTTTCTGAACAACATATCGTGGCCACTGCTGATCACCATATCCAGGCGCTTACCAGGCGTGCGGCAGGCGGTAGAGCAGGGAAAACTGCCCTGAAAAAAGCTTTGAAACAGACGGGGTTGATGGTGTACGTGATCGTCAGTGATAGGCTGGTTGCGCATATTCCTCTCCTGCCGGACAAATGTCGGTCACAGATCGTTGGAGTAAGTCTAGACTAAAAAACATTGCTTTCAGTCTTGCTGCTGAGCAACCGCGACTGGCATCCCGTGCCGCGCGAAGGAATAATAATAAATGACCGTAAGATTCAGGGACTCTCCATGACCGAAGCGTTTAATCTTCCCCAGCCTGCACCGAGCCAGAGTTGGCTTGAGCAACGGCTTGTTCCGCCCGGGCTGCGTCATCCGGGGCTAAGCGGTATTCATCCGCTGAGTGACGGGCTGGATGCCTTTGCTGCCCGTTACCTGCTGATGGAAAAAGCGACAAAGACGCTGGATATTCAATACTATATCTGGCAAAACGACATGTCTGGTCGGCTCCTGTTCAGCGCCATGCTGGATGCAGCCAATCGCGGCGTGAAAGTCCGGCTCCTGCTCGATGATAACAATACGCCAGGGCTGGACGATACGCTGGCGCAGCTTAATCATCATCCAAATATTACCGTCAGACTGTTCAACCCCTTTTCCTTTCGCACGTTGCGCGCCTTGGGTTACCTCACTGATTTTGCACGCCTCAATCGTCGTATGCACAATAAAAGCTTTACCGCCGATGGCATCACCACGGTGGTGGGTGGGCGCAATATTGGCGATGAATACTTTGGGACAGGTAACGAACCGCTGTTTGCCGATCTCGACGTGCTGGCAATTGGAACCGTGGTCAAGGAAGTGGCGGAGGATTTTGAACGCTACTGGCACAGTAAACCGGTTTCCCCTTTGGACGATGTGCTGGAACAGGACGTGACGGCACATCCTGAGGTCGTTCTGCCTCCCGAATGGCGTGAGAACGAGGGCGTTCAGCACTATCTGAAGCGACTGAGCCATTCGCCACTGATTCAGCAACTGACGCAGGACAGCTTACCGTTTGTCTGGGCAAAAGCCCGGCTGTTGAGTGACGATCCGCGCAAGGGGCTGGGTAAAGCCCGTCGCAAATCGCTTCTGCCCCAGCGCATGCTGGAGGTTATCGGTTCACCCCAGCGTCAGTTTGATATCATTTCCGCCTACTTTGTTCCCACCCGCGCGGGCGTGGCGCAGTTATTGTCGCTAAAGCGTAAAGGCGTGAAAATTGCGATTCTGACGAACTCTCTGGCAGCGAACGATGTTTCTGTTGTGCATGCCGGTTATGCCAAGTGGCGCAAAAAGCTCCTGCGTCATGGCATCGCGCTGTATGAGTTAAAGCCGCAGGCGGGCGTAAACGATGCGCCGCACGATCGCGGGTTAACCGGGAATTCTGGTTCAAGCCTGCATGCGAAAACCTTCTCGGTAGACGAAGCCATCCTGTTTATTGGCTCGTTTAACTTTGATCCGCGTTCCGCCGTGTTAAACACGGAGATGGGACTGGTGATCGAAAGTGAAACCCTGGCCACGGAAACCCACCGGCGCTTTAGTGAATCCATGCGTGACAGAGCCTGGACATTGCAACTGGATAAGTGGGGCCGGGTAAACTGGCTGGAATATCCGGGCGAAGCGCAGCAGGTTGTGCATAAGCATGAGCCCGGCTGTAGCTGGTGGCAACGTCTGCAGGTCCGGCTGGTCTGGCGGCTGCCTATTGAGTGGCTACTGTAATAAAAAAGGCGACCCGGACGGTCGCCTTTACCTTAACGCTTTTGCGGTTTACCGGAGAACAGAAAGCGCAGCAGAGGAATGCGCAGGTGCAACTCATACAAAATGAAGGAGGCACCAAACACCATTAAGAGGCCCAGAAAAAAGCCAAACGTGTTGTTGTGCAGATGCGGCGTCATAAAAATTCCGTACAGCAGGGTCAAAGGGTGATGCACCAGGTAAATGAACAGGGAGGCATTGACCAGGTACATGATCTGAGGAGAGTGAGAATTCAGCCATTTATGACCCAGGCTGTAACAAACGTTCAGCATGCAAAGCCCCATCATGCTGCTGATCAGCGCGTCGGTTTCATACAGCCAGCCTTCGCCACTGTTCAGCCGTTGGTTTGCAATGTAGGCGACCAGCATCACGACGGCCCCGACGTACAGCAGCGGGTTTGCCCGGACAAACAGCGTTTTCAGCGCCTGATGTTTCCAGCTGAGGGCACCCAGCATAAAAAACGGCAGGAAGAACAGACACTGCATAACGGCAAAGTTAAACAGCGCATCGCCCAACAGGGAAGGGTGGGCATAAAAAATCGCCCGCCGTACCGCTCCCCAGAGCACGGCCCACAATAACAGCCCCAGAGCCAGCTTTGTCCAGCCGACACGTTGGTAGTCAATATTGCGCTGCTGATCGCGTAGCCAGCGGAAGGTGAGCATGCCCAGTGTGGTAAGCAGCACCAGCACCAGCAAAAACCACAGGTGCGAGATCAACTCCCACATCAGCGTATTGTACTTGTCATACAGCGATAAATTGTTCCAGTTCGACAGCTTCGGTGTCCAGGCTTTCAGCATAAAGAACTGCGGCAGCGTGATCAGCGGAACCGCGGTGAGCATCGGAATCCCGACGCGCTCTAAGCGGACTTTCAGAAAGCGCTGAGGCTGATAGCGCAGATAGAGCATATAAGAGAAGTAGCCCGAGATAACAAAGAACACCTGCATACGAAACGAATGAATAAAATCATTGAGGGTAGTGAGCCACAGTGAGGCATCGTGGCTGTTGACGGCCCATGACTGAGACGAATAGATCAGGGAGACGTGAAACGGCACGCCTAACAACATCAAACAGGCCCGAATGGAGTCGAGAAAATATTCACGCTCAGGTTTTTTTGTACTCATAAAGTTCCAGTTCGTTAGTACGTTTTAGGCGGTTTCGCCCTGAAACCGTTTTATGTTGGAGGGAAATTCTAGCTGGAGATAACAGAGTATACTATCAGTTGAATCTCAGTTGAGCCCGTAACGTTTAATTGTCCTAAAATCACCTCGCGAGTAGATGATTATCGGGAACATTGTTGTGCATATGCTGTCGGAAAGCCGAATTATCCATTAAGATAAGCGGGTTTGTATTAAGCACACGAAAGGGGGGGATGTGCTGACTAATGTAAAAAATAATGTGGGGCTGACGAAAATGCGCTGGATTGGCGCAGCGGTCCTGCTGGCTTTGTATGCCAACAACAGTTGGGCGTTTAACTTTGATGATGTCGCGAAACAAGCGAAAGAGTTGTCTGGAAAAAGCTTTGAAGCGCCAAAAAGTAATTTACCCTCTCAGTTTCGTGACATGAAATTTGCTGATTATCAGCAGATTCAGTTCAACCACGATAAAGCGTATTGGGGCAAACTGCGTACGCCGTTTAAGCTCGAGTTTTACCATCAGGGCATGTACTTTGATTTGCCGGTGAAGATCAATGAAATCACCGCCAATACCGTACGTGAGATCAAATACAATCCTGACTATTTCAACTTTGGCAACGTGAAGCACGATGCTGATGCGGTTAAAAACCTTGGCTTTGCCGGTTTTAAAGTCCTGTATCCGTTGAACAGCAAGAATAAGAAAGATGACGAAATCGCCAGCTTCCTGGGGGCCAGTTATTTTCGTGTGATTGGTGCAGGCCAGGTTTATGGTCTGTCTGCCCGTGGTCTGGCGATCGATACCGCGCTGCCGTCAGGTGAAGAGTTCCCGCGTTTCAAAGAGTTCTGGATTGAACGTCCAAAACCCCAGGACAAGCAGTTAGTGATTTATGCGCTGCTGGATTCTCCACGTGCCACCGGTGCCTACCGGTTCACGATTCACCCAGGCCAGGAGACTACCGTCGATGTTAAGACGCAGGTTTATTTGCGTGACAAGGTCGGTAAACTGGGCATCGCGCCGTTAACCAGCATGTTCCTGTTTGGCCGCAATCAGCCATCGACGGTCTCGAATTTCCGCCCTGAACTGCATGATTCGGACGGTTTGTCGATCCACAGCGGCAATGGTGAATGGATCTGGCGTCCACTCAACAACCCGCGCCATCTGGCGGTCAGCACCTACACGATTGAAAATCCGAAAGGCTTCGGGCTGCTACAGCGCGGACGTGATTTCAATAATTATCAGGATCTGGACGATCGTTACGATCTGCGCCCAAGCGGCTGGGTTGAGCCATTAGGCGAGTGGGGCAAAGGCCATGTTGAGCTGGTGGAAATCCCCACCGCTGACGAAACCAACGATAACATCGTGGCGTTCTGGACACCGGAAAATCTGCCGGAACCCGGCAAAGCCATGGACTTTGACTACCGTCTGCACTTTGGCCGTAATGAAAACAAGCTGCATTCAGATGATGTTGCCTGGGTCAAAGATACGCTGCGCTCGGCGGGCGACGTGAAGCAGTCAAACCTGGTTCGTCAGCCGGATGGCACCGTGGCCTTCACCATCGATTTCGTAGGGAAAGACATGAGTGAAATGCCGGCCGACAGCCAGGTTGCGCCTCAGGTCAGCGTAGGTAAAAACGGGGAAGTGGTGGAACAGAGCGTTCGCTACAATCCGGTTACCAAAGGCTGGCGCCTGGTTCTGCGTATCCGGGTTAAAGATAACAAGCAGGCGACTGAAATGCGTGCCGCGCTGGTAAGCGGTGACAAAACATTGACGGAAACCTGGAGCTATCAGTTACCTGCCAATGAATAATCTGACTTTTACACCTCAACGCTATGTAGAAGCCCTGCCGCTGGATGCGGCAGGAAAAGCGCGTCTGGCGGCGTCTTTACAGAATGCCCAGACGTTCCATCAACTGCACGAATCGCTGGGTCAGGATGTGGCCGCCAGCGATCGTCCTGACGATGCACCGCTGAAGTCCGTTTCATCACGTGTTGAAATGGCCTGGCCTGATTCCCTCGCGGGTGGTGCACAGCTAGGCAAAGACTATCTGGAACGTACCACCCTGAAAGCGATGCCAAAGGTGAAGCGTTCGCTGATGTTTCCGGAAGCCTGGCGCACTAACCCGCTGGCACGTGCCTGGGACTCATTACGGGGTCATAAGGCGGTTCCGCGTTATGCCACGGCGGAAGAGCAGCGCGCAGAAGAAAAATGGCGCCATGTCGGTTCTGTTCGCCGCTATATCCTCCTGATTCTTACGGTGTTTCAAACCGTGGTGGCCACGTGGTACATGAAGACCATTCTGCCTTACCAGGGCTGGACGCTGCTGGATCCGATGGACATGATCAACCAGAACTGGCAGCAGTCTGTCATGCAGATTCTGCCTTATGTGTTGCAGACGGGAATTTTGTTCCTGTTTGCGATTCTGTTCTGCTGGGTGTCGGCGGGCTTCTGGACAGCACTGATGGGCTTTTTACAACTGCTGATCGGTCGGGATAAATACAGCATCTCTTACTCGACAGTCGGGGATGAAGCGCTGAATCCAGAGCACCGTACCGCGCTGATCATGCCCATCTGTAATGAAGATGTGGGCCGTGTGTTCGCAGGCTTGCGCGCCACCTGGGAATCCGTTGTGCGTACAGGCAACGCTGAGCACTTCGATGTCTATATCCTGAGTGACAGCTACGATGCCGATATTGCTATTGCTGAGCAAAAGGCCTGGATGGAGCTGGTGCGTGATGTCGGTGGGGCAGGAAAGATTTTCTACCGCCGTCGCCGTCGTCGTGTGAAGCGTAAGAGCGGCAACATTGACGACTTCTGCCGTCGCTGGGGCAGCAACTACAGCTACATGGTCGTACTGGATGCGGACAGCGTCATGAGCGGGGAATGTCTGACCGGTCTGGTGCGCATGATGGAAGCGAACCCGAATGCCGGGATCATTCAGTCGTCACCAAAAGCGTCCGGAATGGACACGCTGTATGCGCGCTGCCAGCAGTTTGCGACGCGTGTTTATGGGCCGTTGTTTACCGCGGGTCTGCATTTCTGGCAGTTAGGGGAATCGCATTACTGGGGCCATAACGCCATCATCCGTGTGAAACCGTTTATTGAGCACTGTGCGCTGGCACCGCTGCCTGGTGAAGGGTCTTTTGCGGGATCCATTTTGTCTCACGACTTTGTGGAAGCGGCACTGATGCGCCGTGCGGGTTGGGGCGTATGGATTGCCTATGATCTACCTGGCTCGTACGAGGAATTGCCGCCGAATCTGCTGGATGAGCTTAAACGCGATCGCCGCTGGTGTCATGGTAACCTGATGAACTTCCGGCTGTTCCTCGTTAAAGGGATGCATCCGGTCCACCGTGCGGTCTTCCTGACGGGCGTGATGTCATACCTTTCAGCCCCGCTGTGGTTTATGTTCCTGGCGCTGTCCACCGCCCTACAGGTGGTCCACACGCTGATGGAACCGACCTACTTCCTGCAGCCTCGACAGCTGTTCCCGGTATGGCCGCAATGGCGTCCTGAACTGGCGATTGCGCTGTTCTCCACCACGCTGGTGCTGCTGTTCCTGCCGAAGCTGCTGAGTGTGGTGCTGATCTGGTGTAAAGGCGCGAAACCTTACGGTGGCGCACTGCGTCTGTTTGTGTCGCTGCTGCTGGAAATGCTGTTCTCGGTTCTGCTGGCACCGGTGCGCATGCTGTTCCACACCGTATTTGTGGTCAGCGCGTTCCTGGGCTGGGAAGTCGTCTGGAACTCACCGCAGCGTGATGATGATGCAACGCCCTGGAGCGAGGCCTTTAAACGTCATGGCTCGCAGATGGCATTGGGTATCGTATGGGCAGCCGGAATGGGCTGGCTGGATCTCAACTTCCTGTGGTGGCTGGCGCCTATTGTCTTCTCACTGATTCTGTCACCGTTTGTCTCGGTGATGTCGAGCCGTTCGGGGCTGGGCCTGAAGACCAAGAAGGCGAAGCTGTTCCTGATTCCGGAAGAGTATGATCCGCCAAAAGAGCTGATCGATACTGACCGTTACGTCGAGCTGAACCGCCAGCGCGTCCTGAAAAACGGCTTTATGCACGCGTTGTTTAACCCGGCGTTTAACGCACTGGCGACAGCGCTGGCGACCTCACGGCACAAGCACAGCCAGTTGTTAGATCATGCGCGCGATCGGCGGGTTGATCAGGCACTGAGCGATGCGCCCGAGAAGCTGGGTCGTGAACAACGTTTGCAGCTGATCAGCGATCCGGTGGTACTGGCGCGCGTTCACACCCGTTTGTGGGAAAGTGGCGAGAAATACCATCAGTGGGTAGAGAGTTATCAAAAACTTTCGCTCAATCTTGACGCGCTTCCGCATCAGGCATAATGAAAAAAGCGGCAGAGATGCCGCTTTTTTTTGCCCCTGGCCCGACACAGACAGCAACATTATTTTGCAGTTTTACGTAAACAGGATGGTAACGCCACCTGAGTCATGATTAAAATGACGGTTGTCTAACCTGAGTCGCTATTGTGAATAAACTCGTTATGTTAACGCTGCTGTCCCTCGCTATCGTTACGCTGAGCGGCTGTGGCAGTATTATCAGCCGTACCGTGCCCGGACAGGGACACGGTAACCAGTTTTATCCCGGCGTAAAGTGGGACGTCAGGGAGGGGGCATGGCGGATTATCACCATTCTCGACCTGCCGTTATCACTGGTCGTCGATACGTTGCTTATTCCGGTCGACGCCAGCCATGGACCTTACACGTAACCGCGATCGGAATCGCTGTTATCGTCTTCCCACTCTTCGGCGGCAGCCTTACCTTCTTCACTGTCCAGTGGAGGCTCAAGCTGAAATTCGCCATCGTCCCATTCATGCAGCGTGTTTTCCGCTAACCACTCCTGACGCAACTCAATCTCATCGAAGTCACCGTCAAAAATTGCCTGAGCGGCTTCACCACTGCGAATCGGTAAACATTCGCCTGAATCCCCTTCGTCTTCGAAGAACTCTGCCTGCCACATGATATCGCCATCCTGCATAACATATTTTTGCAGACCGAACTGATTGATAGCTGCATCATCTTGCTCAAGGTCTGGATGGTTGGCGAGAAACTCTTCACGCGCAGCGTCAATCGCTTCTTCCAGTGTAGTGAACATACTCATGCTTCTCTCCTTGCCTGATTAACGTGATTTCAGTGAAGGATAGACCAAAATCGCAGGAGAGAAAGTCAGTACGTCAGAGGGCGAATATGTCTGACGGTTCGGCAGGCAAAATGATGTGATGAAATCAGGCGGTACATCCTGCTGGCTGTCTCGCAGAGAAGGCCATCACAGCAGTTCGATGCCCCAGCGTTTCAGCAGAACGGCCCAGAGAACGAATACGATAAGCGTCAGGACGCAGCTCAGTCCCAGGGTAAGCCAGAAGCCTGTACGCTGATACAAAAAAGGAAACAGGATAAACATGGGCAAGGTCGGCACCACATACCAGAAGGTGTACCAGGCGTGGGCGGCAATTTTGGCCTGCGTTTGTCCTTCTAGTTTCATCCAGACAAGCACCAGAATCGTGACCAGTGGCAGCGCCGCAAGCAGGCCGCCAAGACGATCGCTGCGTTTTGCCGCTTCCGAGATCACCACCACCATCAGGGCCGTTATTGCATATTTTGAAAGCAGCCAGAGCATCGTTTTCTCCTGTTCAACCGCAACGCATTATCCAGCTTAACATGAAGGGCATGCCCGACGGTGGAATGGGGGCAGGGCGAGGTCGTACCGCCAGGTCGGGTGCAGAACAAACGGTTTACCACCCCGTAAGGGAAAAGCGCTGCCCGCATCGGTGTCGGGCAGCGGTGAGGTTAATAGCGCGAGGGTTCGCCTTCAGGGCGGGTTTTAAAGCGGCGATGCAGCCACATGTACTGCTCAGGTGCCAGCAGTACGCCTTCTTCCACCACTTTATTCATGCGCGCGGCGGTGTCTTCTTCGCTGGTCAGCGGAAAATCAGCGCTGACATCAGGCAAAATGATCAACTCGTAACCGCGTCCTTCCGGCAGACGGCGCGGCACAAACGGGATAACCGCCGGTTTTCCGGTACGCATTAACATATGTGTCCCTACGGTGGTGGCGGCTTTGTCGACGCCAAAGAAGGGCACGAACACGCTGCTGCGGGGACCATAATCATGATCGGGCGCATACCAGATGATATCCCCACGTTTTAAGGCCCGGATCATGCCTTTCAGGTCCTTACGGTCCAGCATGCCTTTATTGGAGCGCATACGACCGCGGGTTTGTAACCAGTCGATCAATTTATTGTCATTCGGCCGGTAAACGCCAATACCGGGATTATGAATGCCAAACATACGCGCGCCAATTTCCAGCGTCAGGAAATGCATACCGATAAGTAACACGCCGCGCTGGGTATCATGGGCCTGCTGAATATGTTCCAGACCGGAAGGTGTGTGCCATTTATGAATCCGCCAGTCGGGCCAGAACCACGCCATGCCGGTTTCAATCAGACCCATGCCAACAGATTCAAAATTATGCTTAATCATGGCTTCACGATCGTTGGTCGGCATATCCGGAAAGCTCAGCTCCAGGTTGCGGCGAGCAATGGCCACACGTCGCTTCATAAACCGCATAGCGATACGGCCAATACCGCTACCCAGCGCGTAGAGCAGGGGATAAGGTAACAGGACCAAAATATAAAGAAAAATGATACCCAACCAGGTCAACCAATAGCGGGGATGAAAAAGTGCACGTGAAAATTGAGGCAATTGGGTCATCTTGAATACTGTTATCCTGCGTCGTGCACCTGCGGTGCTGTTATTCGTCAGTTGCGGTTATTGTGCCATTTTTTTCCCCGCGGCTGAAATGTTAGAGCATTTCTCCGGGTGTTGCAGAAGATGAAAATGAGGGCCCAACACCATCGCGCAACGAAATTTACCGTTTTACCTATCAATTTTTCTTATACGCTTCGCATTTTTTTCATTTCAGGTATCATGTGCGCGCTAAATTTCTTCTATTGATAACAGGAACGAACACCATGCCAGTGTTACACAACCTTGTTTCCAATAAAGAGCTGAAGGCGCGCATGTTGGCCGAAACCGAACCGCGCACCACAGTCTCTTTTTACAAGTACTTCACCATTGCCGATCCCAAAGCCTTTCGCGATGCGCTCTATGTCGGGTTAACCGCATTAAAGGTGTTTGGTCGCATCTACGTTGCCCATGAGGGCATCAATGCGCAGATCAGCGTGCCAGCCAGCCAGTACGAGGCTATGAAAGCCTTTTTGTACGGCTTTGATCCCGCGCTGGACAATCTGCGCATGAATATTGCGCTGGATGATGATGGCAAGTCGTTTTGGGTGCTGCGCCTGAAAGTGCGCGATCGCATTGTGGCTGACGGGATTGAGGACGACAGCTTTGATGCCAGTAATGTCGGCAACTACCTGAAAGCGGCCGAAGTTAACGCCATGCTCGACGATCCTGATGCGGTCTTTGTCGATATGCGCAATCATTATGAGTATGAAGTCGGGCGTTTCGATAACGCATTAGAGGTGCCTGCCGACACGTTCCGCGATCAGCTGCCCATGGCCGTGGATATGCTCAAAGACAAGAAAGACAAAAAAATCGTGATGTACTGCACCGGAGGGATTCGCTGTGAAAAAGCCAGCGCCTGGATGCGACACAACGGTTTTCAGGATGTTTATCATGTCGAGGGTGGGATTATTGAATATGCTCGTCGGGCGCGGGAACAAAATTTACCGGTGCGTTTTAAAGGTAAAAACTTTGTTTTTGATGAACGCATGGGCGAGCGTATATCAGATGATGTTCTGGCGCATTGTCATCAGTGTGGTGAGCCCTGCGATACGCACGTCAACTGCGTCAATGATGGTTGTCACTTACTGTTTATACAGTGCGAAAGTTGTGCCGAGAAGTATGAGCACTGCTGTAGCCCGTTGTGCCAGGAAGAAGCCCGTCTGTCGCCTGAAGAACAGCGTGCCCGTCGGGCGGGACGTGAGAATGGCAATAAAATCTTTAACAAGTCGCGTGGCTTGCTGAATATGACCATTCCGGCACCGACGCGGAAATAACCGACCCCGCCTGAAGGCCGACTTCAGGCGGGTGTTTTGTTACTGGCGGACGCCTTCAACAGAGATAATTAACTCGACGTTCTGCGAGGCAGGGCCCAGGTCATGGGTGATATTAAAGTCTTTCAGCGCAATCTCGCCTTCAGCTTCAAAACCGGCACGATAACCGCCCCACGGATCTTTTCCTTCGCCCATCATTTTGGCTTCCAGCGTCACCGGTTTTGTCACGCCATTCAGCGTTAAATCCCCGGTGACCGCCAGTTTGTCACCGTCTTTTTTCACGGAAGTCGATTTGAACGTCGCGGTGGGATGTTTCGCCACGTTCAGAAATTCAGGGCCACGAATATGTTTGTCACGCTCGGCGTGGTTGGTATCCACGCTGTTGGTTTTAATCGTGACATCGACTTTATCGGCGGTAGGATTGTCTGCATCGAAGGTGAATGAGCCATCAAAATCTTTAAACGTCCCATACAGCCAGCTGTAGCCCAGATGCTGAATACGGAACTGAACAAAGGCGTGCTGGCCTTCTTTATCGATTTTGTAATCGGCGGCATTAGCGGTCAGTGATCCCAGCAGCAGGCCAGTAGCGGTAACAGCCAGAAGCGTTTTTTTGAACATATCATTTTTCCTTTTCAGAGGGAGAGTGGATGCGCCGTCCCAGCATCCTTTTCAGGGTGATATCGCGGTCAATAAAGTGATGTTTTAACGCGGCAAGACCGTGCAACACCGACAGCACCACGATGCTCCAGGCCAGCCACAGATGAATATTTCCTGCTAAATCCGCCTGTTCACCCGCGCCACTGAATGATGCCGGTAACGAGAACCAACCGAAAACAGACACGGGTTTGCCATCCGCAGTCGAGATCAGATAGCCACTCAGCAGAAGGGCAATAAGCAGGCTGTAAAGCAGCCAGTGCACAAACACTGCCGCGAAGCGCACCGCAGGAGAATAGCTACGCAGCGGTTCAGGGGGCGGCGAAAGCACACGCCATACCAGCCGGATGACCAGCGCCAGCATTAATAACACGCCGATGCTTTTATGAATGTCAGGCGCGTTATGGTACCAGCTGTCGTAATAGCTCAGGCCAACCATCCACAGGCCCAGCGCGAACATGGCGTAAATAACCACGGCCATTGACCAGTGCAGAAAAATCGTGAGTAAACCGTAACGGGTGGAGGAATTTGTCAGCGGCATTGTGCTACAGCATCAAAGGAATACGTGGAAACAAGAATCTACAGAATGAAACACAAAATCAATGACGCTTACTTTTCTATAAATTTATTTGTGCTGGTGCAATGGGTTTGGTGAACCGATTTGACTAAGCGCAGGATTATTGAATAAACGCACTTATCTGGCGGCGGCATGACGTGACTGATGGAGAAAACATCTCTGAAACACCTGGCTGGCAGAAGAAAAAGCGGTAAAACGGGCTGGCGTGTAAATCTGTGTCAATGCGGCGCGGTGCACTGCACGCGCGCCGTACGGTCAGGCATGAAAACGCGATAAACGGAAAGGGGTAAGATCGAAACTGAACGGTTTATTCTGTGCAAACTGACTGGCGAGTTCACCCAACACGCTGGCAAATTTAAAGCCATGTCCGCTTAAACCGGTGATGATCAGACGATTCGGTTCGCCCGGAAGTGTATCAATGATGAAATCCTCATCAGGACTCACGTCATAGCTACAGGCTTCACCGTGCAGGCAAACCCCAACGCCCGGTAAAAACTGACGGAGAAACCGGAAGGCTTCACTGCCATCGGCGGAAAGGCTGCCGAACGGCTTGCGGTCTTCAGGTGTTGTCATTAGCTGACCACCATCATGACGACCGACTTTTAAGGCATTGTTGTCCGCCGGGAAACCATAATACTGACTGCCATCCGGCATTTCGCAGGTGAAGCCAGGAAACGCATTGTTTTCACTGTAGCGGCCATCAGCCTGATACCAGGCAAACACTTTACGCGTAGGGGCGATGGGCAAATCGGGGACCAGTTTACTCACCCAGGTGCCCGCACTGACCAACAGTTTGCGCCCGCGGTAAAGGCCATCGAGCGTGGTAACCTGTTGCAATTCGCCGTCACGCCGGATCTGAGTAACCGGGCAGTTAAACAACTGCGCGCAGCCCTGTTTTTCTGCCAGCTGTATCCAGCTTCGAACCGCCTGTTCACTTTTTAAAAAGCCAGAGTTTGGTTCGAAAACGCCCAGATATCCGTCAGGAACCGCCAGCTGTGGCCAGCGCTTGCGCACGTCAGCCGCCTGCAGCACCTCGACAGGGAGCTGCCAGGTTTGGGCGCTGCTTACGACGTTTTGAATAAATTCAGACTGGACAGGCGCAAGATTCAGGACACCGCAACGATGCATAATGCGCTCGCCCGCCTGCTGTTCCAGTTCATCCCACAACGTTTGCGCACGCAATACCAGCGGTACATAGCGTTCGCCCTCGCCATAGGCATGACGAATCAAACGGCTTTCTCCGTGATGAGCACCCTGATGATGGGGAGGATGTGCGCTGTCAATCATCAGCACGGAAAGGCCAGCCTGGGTCGCATAATAGCCAGCCGCTGCACCCACTGAACCGCTACCGACCACAATGAGATCGTAAATCATGAAAATGGAACTCCTGAAAGGGTTACATAATCAATAGCATACCAGAAAGTCCATGAAAAAAGGCACCCGGGTGGGTGCCTCGCTGATGCAGCAGTATTAATGCTTCTTTCGTAATCGTTCTACTTGCTCGGCAGATTCAATCTTAGCGATACCCGCTTCGAGAATAGAGATAAATTGCCTGGCTACATCTGTCGTCAGCCAGTAGGTCGGGCCGACGTCCGCGTCTTCTTCAGTTTGATCCTGCGACGAAAGGGAGTGCAGACGGATCATCATCGCATCATAGCTGTCAACAGTACTGATATCCCAGCCCACCAGAGGATGGGTCTGAATTACATCTTTCCGACTGTCCATTATAACCTCCTTATTACTCGTTAAACGAAGTGCATGATGAGGTTCAATGCGGCTTTTAATTTCCACTGCGAAACAATTATAACAGCAAAATGGCGATTCACTGATTAAAACGTATCATGGAAAGCCTGAATGCAGAATGATTATCTCTAAAACAGTCAGGCTGAGAAGATATAATACCTGAATACCGGGCGTGCAATTGTCCTAATTGAACAATAAAAAAGGCTTATTAAGGTCGTTAAACAGGGTTAAAGAGGGGAAGTTTCAACGCCTGCTGAACCGCTACGTTTTTGTAATGTCTCTGCAAGGCGCGCAAACTGCTGCTGCAATTGCTCATCATGATTTTGATTTTGCGCTTCAAGCGAAAGATTATGCACCAGCAACTGACTGGCCCGGTCATCAAGACAGAAAATCAGGCTGGAAAAGGCGTTTTCCAGCACCGTCAAGCGGCGTTGCTGTTCACCGATGAGCGTCAGCAGCTCGCCAAAGGTCATGGCTTCTTCGGGTTTATCTGTAGTCATGGGATGAAACTCCTTTTATGCATGATCAGCGCCAGCATAGGGCATTGGTCATTCGGAGTCCAGATGGGCGAGCGGTTAGTCAGGCATAAATGAAGATAAAAAAACCGGGTGGCGAAACCCGGTAAAAACAGCACAGTGGCGGTTAATCGGTAATGAACCAGTCGTCAGCGCTTTCCCACGTTTGCTGCAGGATTTCACTGATTTGTTCACGCGTGTCTTTGTCACCGCCCATTACGCTCAGCTGATTCGCCGTGGCGTAACGCACTTTGACCTGATTGGTGAATTGCGGAAATTGTTCATCGATCCGGCGCGACAGCTCCTGGCTCAGGGCTTCCATCGCACCAGCGGGAAGAGGTTGGGTTTTGGCAACGGTAATTTCAACACGCATAAAAGCCTCCGTATAAGATACTGTATATAATTACAGTATAAATATAGCGGAGGCAAGCGAAATTATTTTATACGCCAGTTGAGGGTTTCCCCGGCAAGGAAAGGCACCAGCGTATGAGAGCCCATTGCAATGCTTTCTTCTACCGTCCATGGCTCACGCACCAGCGTAAGGGTGCCTTCGTTCAGCGGCAGGCCATAGAAACGCGGACCATTTTCAGAACAAAATGCCTCAAAATGCTGCAGGGCATTGAGCTCTTCAAATACGGTGGCGTACGCGGGCAGGGAGGTAGGGGCGTTGAACACACCCGCACAGCCGCAGCTGCTCTCTTTCAGATGGCGCAAATGAGGCGCGGTGTCGGTACCCAGAAAGAAACGGGGATGACCGGAGGCGACAATCCTGCGCAGCGCCTGCTGATGCGTATTGCGTTTCAGGATCGGCAGACAGTACAGGTGAGGGCGGATACCCCCGACCAGCATATGGTTGCGGTTGAACATCAGATGCTGCGGCGTAATCGTTGCCGCCAGGTTTTCATTGGCGCTTTCCACATAGTCAGCTGCATCTTTGGTCGTGATGTGTTCCATCACCACTTTCAGCGCGGGGAACTGTTTGCGTAGCGGTTCCATCACCGTTTCAATAAAGCGGGCTTCGCGGTCAAAAATATCGATGTGCGAGTCCGTCACTTCACCGTGCACCAGCAGCGGCATTCCCAGCGTTTGCATCCGCTCCAGCACTGAGGCAATCGAAGCAATATTGGTGACACCATGGCTTGAATTGGTCGTGGCATGAGCGGGATACAGTTTGGCGGCCGTGAACAATCCCGACTGAAAACCGCGGGCCAGCTCATCGGCCTCTAACGAGTCGGTCAGGTAGCAGGTCATCAGGGGGGTAAAAGCGTGCCCATCAGGTAAGGCAGCCAGAATGCGATTGCGATAAGCTTCGCCCGCCGCGACGCTGACTACCGGCGGAACCAGATTGGGCATGACAATAGCACGACCATTGACTGCGCTGGTATAGGGCAGCACAGTGTTGAGCATATCATCATCACGAAGATGGATATGCCAGTCATCTGGACGGCGGATAGTAAGTTGCTGAGGGTGTGCGGTCATGAATGCGGCTCCGGCAAGTAGAATAAACGAAAGGCGTGTTTAGGCCGGGTTATAAGCATAAGGACTCAGGCAACCGTTTGCACCTGTTTTTCTTTTTTAAAAAAAATCCGCGCCTGAAGGCGCGGATAAGATGACGGTAAAGCTGCCTGTCAGGCGGTTAGTCGGTGAAGGGGATGACCAGTTCACCAGGCTTCACTTCCAGCCCTTTCGCGAATTTTTTCGCCAGCGATTCCGCTTTACTGCGATCGGCGCTCAGCACGTAGGCCGGGTGCTGATCAAAGTAGCTTTTTAACGACTGATTCAGATAAGGCGTCAGGGTTTTCATAATAGAGGCCATCTTCTCGGGCTGAACCTGCGCATCGACGATTTCCATATCGCGCAAATATATGGCTCCTTGCTGCTGATCAAACACTGGCTGCGCACGCATTTTGAGTTGCATATCGGCCTGTTGCGGACCAAAGAGTGAGGAGACATTAATTTTGGCATCGCCCGATAAGGTGACTTTGCCTGGCACGTCCCGACCAATCTGGCTATTCAGGTTAGTTAACACAATATGGGCATTGACCAGACCTGATACGCCAATGTCTTTTTCGAAGTTATTATGTTTTTGCAGGGCCTGATTGACTTCCTGTTCGCTAATTGTGTATTGCGTTAACTGATTACAGCCACTCAGTAAAACCGCTAAAAACAGGGCAACCAGCCCGTGAAAAACCGTCTTCATACTTCCCTCGTTTAACTGAAAAACTCGCTCGTGGCATAGCCTGCCTGAATGCAAACCGTCTGTCATCAGGAATGGGATGATATGGATTTGCCGAAAATGCCTTCCGGAAGAAAGAGTCCCGATCTTCCGCTGTTAAAACGGGCGGCTTGCGGCACCCACGGCTTCTTACGCGGCGGGGCAGTGACAGCGCACAGGGTTAAGAAACCGATGTGGTTACCGAACCAGTTTTCTGGATCGGAGATATGAACAGGTCTTTTGACGCGTCTGCGCTGCACGGTGGGCCGGACGATAATTCAGCGACCTGGCTGTTGTGTATGCGTAACGTTTTACCGCAGACCTGGCGGCGGTTATAGTGAAAGTTATCAATGACTGGCATTTCCTTCCCGCCATGGACTTCAGGAGAGATGATGTTTGGCTATCGTTCTGCCGCACCAAGGGTGCGACTCACGACCGAGCGGCTGGTGGTAAGACTGGTTCATGAACGCGATGCATGGCGTTTAGCCGACTATTACGCGGAAAACCGTGACTTCCTTAAACCCTGGGAACCGGTGCGTGATGACAGCCACTGTTATCCCTCTGGCTGGCAAGCCCGGCTGGGCCTAATCGCTGATATGCATAAACAGGGCTCGGCGTTCTATTTTATTTTAATGGACAGCAATGAAACGGAAGTGCGTGGCGTGGCGAATTTTAGCAACGTCCTGCGCGGTGCCTTTCATGCCTGCTATCTTGGCTATTCGCTTGGCGAGAAGTGGCAAGGGCAGGGCCTGATGTTTGAAGCGCTGCAGTCGGCGATTCGCTATATGCAGCGCCAGCAATATATCCACCGCATCATGGCAAACTACATGCCGCATAACCAGCGCAGTGGTGACCTGCTGGCCCGCCTGGGATTCGAAAAAGAGGGCTATGCTAAAAACTACCTGATGATTAACGGTCAGTGGCAGGATCATGTCCTGACTGCGCTGACCAGCAAGGAATGGACACCCAATCGTCGTGGGTAAAATGAGGAGTTCGCAATGAAGATGACCTTGTCGGCGCATGCGTTGCGCGTGCTGGGTTGCCTGCTGGAAAAGCAAATCACCACACCGGAACAGTATCCTCTTTCATTAAATGGCGTGCTTACCGCCTGTAATCAAAAATCTAATCGCGAGCCCGTGATGACGCTGAGCGAAAGCGACGTGCAGGATCAGCTCGATCACCTGATTAAAAAGCATCTGGTGACCGCCAACAGCGGGTTCGGCCAGCGCGTGGTGAAATACGAGCAACGCTTCTGCAATTCCGCCTTCGGTAATTTACAGCTCAGTAGCGCAGAAGTCGCCGTTCTCACATTGCTGTTCCTGCGTGGCGCGCAAACCCCTGGTGAACTGCGGACCCGGAGTGGGCGTTTGCATGAGTTTGCCGACGTCAGCGACGTTGAACAGACGCTGGACACGTTGATGTCGCGCGCTGAGGGGCCCATGGTCATGCGACTGGCGCGGGAGCCGGGTAAACGTGAAAGCCGTTTTATGCACATGTTTGCTGATGAGGCCGAACTCGGGGCGCTGGAGCAACACCCAGCCACGGCGGACGATGTCGCGCTGCGGGATCGGATTGAGGCGCTTGAGCAACAGGTTGCCGATCTTCAGGTACAACTGGCGCAATTACTGGAAAGAGAACAATAAATGACGATTCGCATTGGTGTTGTTGGGTTGGGCGGTATTGCGCAAAAGGCCTGGTTGCCTGTGTTATCGCAGGCAAATAACTGGCAGTTAGTCGGCGCATTTTCGCCGAATCAGGCCAACGCCCGCATCGTCTGTGAGCGCTACCGTATCACCTGCTTCCCTTCACTGACCGATCTGGCTGCCGCCTGTGACGCCGTATTTGTGCACAGCAGCACGGCCAGCCATTACGACGTGGTCAAAGCACTGCTTCAGGCTGGCAAGGATGTCTGTGTCGACAAACCGCTGGCAGAAACCCTGAATCAGGCAGAGGCGCTGGTCGCGCTGGCCGAAAAGAAACAACGAAAGCTAATGGTGGCGTTTAACCGGCGTTTCGCGCCCTGCTATCAGCAACTGAAAACACAAATGCACTCCGCCGCTGCGCTGCGTATCGAAAAACACCGCAGCGACAGCGTGGGTCCACAGGATCTGCGCTTTACACTGTTAGATGATTACCTGCATGTCGTTGATACGGCTCTGTGGCTGGCAGGAGGCCGTGCGCTGCCCCGTCAGGGCCATATTGCGACCAATGAACAGGGACAGATGCTTTACGCCGAGCACCATTTCAATGCGGGTGGATTGCAGGTAACCACCAGTATGCATCGTCGGGCAGGCAGCCAGCGCGAACGTATCAGCGCCATCTGTGATGGCAAGTGCATTGATATTCATGACATGCGCGACTGGCAGGAAGAGTGCGGTGCAGGCGTAGTGCTCACGCCGCCTGCCGCCTGGCAGAGCCACCTGGCTCAGCGCGGATTTGTGGGCGTGGCAGAACATTTTGTTCACTGCATCGAAAATCAGACAAAGCCGGAAACGAGTGGTGAGCAGGCGCTACTGGCGCAACGTATTGTCGAATCCATGTGGCGTGACGCGGAACGGGAATAACGCCTTGTAACACTCAGTGCTGGTCATTTCACGCGATCGCAGTAGACTATCGCCCGACGTGTGACAGGACCCGTGCTAAGTCACTCATTTTGTCGATTCTTTTCAGGATGCCCCGTCAATTATGAATTTGTTGAAATCGCTGGCAGCGGTCAGTTCAATGACCCTGTTTTCCCGCGTGCTGGGTTTTGCCCGGGATGCCATCGTGGCACGGGTGTTTGGTGCCGGCATGGCGACCGATGCGTTCTTTGTTGCGTTTAAACTACCCAATCTTCTGCGGCGTATTTTTGCTGAAGGGGCCTTCTCGCAGGCATTTGTTCCTATTCTGGCCGAGTATAAAAGTAAGCAGGGCGAAGAGGCTACGCGGCTCTTCGTGTCCTACGTTTCCGGTCTGCTGACCCTGGCGCTGGCGCTCGTGACCGTCGCAGGCATGGTTGCCGCCCCCTGGGTCATCCTGGTGACGGCACCAGGTTTCGCCGATACAGCCGATAAATTTGCCCTGACCAGCGCGCTGCTGCGCGTCACTTTCCCCTACATTCTCCTGATTTCGCTGGCTTCGCTGGCTGGGGCCATATTAAACACCTGGAACCGTTTTTCGGTGCCGGCGTTTGCCCCCACGCTGCTGAATATCAGCATGATCGGCTTTGCGCTGTTCGCCGCACCGCACTTCCATCCGCCCATCATGGCGCTGGCGTGGGCGGTGGTGGTCGGCGGACTGCTGCAACTGGGCTATCAGTTACCGCATCTGAAAAAGCTGGGCATGCTGGTCCTGCCGCGGATCAACCTGCGTGATGCTGGCGTGTGGCGCGTGATGCGCCAGATGGGGCCGGCAATTCTTGGGGTTTCAGTGAGTCAGATCTCACTGATCATCAATACAATTTTTGCCTCGTTCCTGGTTTCGGGCTCTGTCTCATGGATGTATTACGCTGACCGCCTGATGGAGTTTCCGTCCGGCGTGTTAGGCGTGGCGCTGGGCACGATTTTATTGCCTTCTCTGGCAAAAAGTTTCGCCAGTGGCCACCATGAAGAGTACTCGCGCTTAATGGACTGGGGCCTGCGTTTGTGCTTTTTACTGGCGTTGCCCAGTGCGGTGGCGCTGGGTATGTTGTCCGGTCCGCTGACTGTCGCGCTGTTCCAGTACGGAAAATTTACTGCCTTTGATGCCGCTATGACACAGCGTGCGCTGATTGCCTACTCGGTGGGATTGATGGGCCTGATCGTCGTTAAAGTCCTGGCGCCGGGCTTTTATTCCCGTCAGGACATTAAAACGCCGGTAAAAATTGCGATTATTACGCTGATCGCGACCCAGCTAATGAATCTGGCCTTTATTGGCCCGCTGAAGCACGCCGGACTGTCACTATCCATTGGTCTGGGTGCCTGCCTCAATGCTGGGTTGCTCTACTGGCAATTGCGTAAAAAGAAAATCTTTCAACCTCAGCCTGGCTGGGCCGGTTTTCTGATTCGCTTACTGGTGGCGGTAATCGTTATGGCGGCCGCGCTGTCAGGCATGCTGTACTGGATGCCGGACTGGGAGCAGGGCAACATGCTATGGCGCCTGTTGCGGCTGGCTTTTGTCTGTGCGGTAGGCGGCGGCGCTTATTTCCTGGCCCTGGGCATGATGGGCTTCCGACTGCGGGATTATGCCCGCCGTACCGCCGTCTGACCATAAAACCCTCCAACGGTTAATGCCGTAATCCAGGCCGTAATGGATCACATTACGGCCTTTTTGTCATAAACCTGCGCAGTGCAGGCCGGACTAACAAGGGATTCTGTGCCAGACCGGTCATTTCATCACGCCCGGCGATGCCACGAACCTCTGTCATCCCTTTTGCTGGCCTGTTTACTAGGGGGACAGCCCTCGCAGCAGATTAGTTGGCATTTTCAGGTGAGTAATCCGCTCAGCGGGTTGCCAAGAGACGACACCCGATAATGGATGGGGGCACGCCGTTACTGACTCATCAGGCGCAAGGCGTTAATACGGTGCGTCGAAAAGCCTGTTTACAGCGTATCGTCATAAAAAATTCATGTTTTTTTCATTGCTATTTAGCGTCTGACATCGCTTCGGGCGGTAAGCCCATAATGTTGTAAGAAACTGATTCAAAAGTCCGTTTTGGCGTAAATCCTGTCCTCTTCCTGCCGATGAGTACCTTTAGTCCATCATTGAGAGGAAGATCAAAATGCATACCCGCGCTCATGAAAACGCGATGCCAGGTTTCTGGTACAACCTCAATCTTATTCCCTTATTCAGCCTGATTTTTGGCGGCATCTTATTTCTGTTCGTGTGCAGTAGCACGATATCCGCCTGGTTTCTGACGCAGGGGCAACATTCCCTTGACGTGTCAACGGATGAAATTTCGGTAAGGCAGGGATTACTCGACAGCTCAACGCATATGCGCTCTGCCAGGCTCAATATTATTCAGGCCGGCGCAGCGGCACGTATTGCCGACACGGATAACTACGCCGCTTTCCTCAGCGCCACAGAGGGCAGCATTAAAAAGGCAGAAAATGGGCTGAATATTTACCTTAACCGTCCGGTCAGGACGCCAGTCGGCATCGAACTCGATAAACAACTGCAGGCGCGATTTAAGGATTACCTGCAAAAAGGGTTGATGCCGATGATTGAGGCAGCCAAACAGAACAGTTTTGAAGAGATCATTGCGGATGAAACGGCGGCTGACAAACTCGACAAAGCGTATAAAGACGTGTTGATGAAAGCCATTCAGATGCGCAATCAGCGCTCGATGGACATTAAACAGCAGGCGGTTGAACAGGTTAAAACAGGCTATACCACGATGTTAGTGGCCTTTATCGCATCCGTAGTGATTGTGCTACTGGCTTTTGCTCTGCTGAGAAAAGTGGTAATTAAGCCTTTAAGACAGTCACTTCACCGTATCGATCTGATTGCCCACGGCGATTTGACCGTACCACCCTCGGCCTGCGGTCGTAACGAGCCGGGTATGTTACTGTCGAACCTGCAACGTATGCAGTCATCGCTTGCCCAAACTGTCGGCGCTGTCCGCGATGGGGCCATTGCTATCTTTCAGAGCGCGGGGGAAATTGCCTCCGGCAATACCGATCTTTCCTCCCGAACGGAACAGCAGGCCGCGTCGCTGGAACAGACGGCTGCCAGTATGGAACAACTGACCGCGACGGTTAAACAGAATGCCGACAATGCGCATCACGCCTGCCAGCTGGCGTCCGATGCGTCCGAAAAAGCCCAGTCGGGTGGAGAGATTGTTAATCGCGTCGTCAAAACCATGGACGATATCTCCGGCAGTTCGAAAAAGATCGCTGAAATTACCAGCGTCATTAACAGCATCGCCTTTCAGACGAATATTCTGGCATTGAATGCCGCGGTCGAAGCCGCGCGGGCAGGGGAGCAGGGACGCGGATTTGCGGTGGTCGCCAGCGAAGTGCGCAGCCTTGCTCAGCGCAGCGCGCAGGCTGCAAAAGAAATCGAAGGGCTTATCGCCACTTCTGTCGGACTGGTTAACAACGGCACGGAACTGGTTAGCGATGCCGGTACCACCATGATGAAAACGGTAGACGCATTCCAGCGTGTGAATGACATCATTTCTGAAATTGCCGTCTCTTCAGACGAGCAGAACCGAGGCATTCAGCAGGTCAGCCACGCGATCACAGAAATGGATGCAGTAACCCAGCAAAATGCGTCACTGGTTGAAGAGGCTTCAGCCGCTGCGGCCTCCCTTGAGGATCAGGCGGATAAACTGACGAAAGCCGTGGCCGTCTTTAAACTTGAACGAGCCCCGTTAACACCGTCTGACGCCCCCACTGTAGTCGTTGCTCCCGCCGTTCCTGCTTTTGCAGCAGCGGCACCGAAGAAAGGTCATGACAACTGGGAAGCGTTTTAAGACGAATGCCTGCCAGATCGTGGCAGGCTAAATCGGCGTCCGCTTCTGATCAGAACAGGCAGTATGCGCAGGGATGCGCTGGAGCAGAGACGTTATCCGGGATGCCGGAGGTGCAGGATGTATAGCGCGTTGGACACTGCATCTGTTGGGCGAAGGGGACAGATATTCTGCATAACAGACCCGCCGCCTTGTGACGACAGCATGAAAAAATCCGTCATCCACGCGTGATGACGGATTCTTCAAAAATGGACAGCGTGATCACCAGACTGACGTTATCAGATTTTACGGCTCAGCGTCGCCTGGCCCTGACCTTTTCCATCCGGTCCGTAGAACGCTTGCGTCTGATGCGGCTTAAGCACGTCTAACGCATCATGCGTGAAGGTAATCTGGTGCTGTAACAGGATGCCGTTGTGCGTGTTGGCACGGTGTAACCGACGTGTATGCTGCTGAATACCTTCCCAGCGGCGCGCCATGTCACTCTGACCACGATAAGGTGCAGATGTCCCCAGACTTTTCTCGTTGCTACGGCGCATCTCATCCAGATAGTTCAGCGTCGTCAGCAGCGCGCTTTTATCTTCGGTAATGCGCTGCAAATTGTTGCTGTCAATCATTCCGGACGACAACTGTTGTTCTTCTTCATCCAGAACGGTCGCCAGAGACACCAGCACTTCCTGCATCTTATCTAATGTGGTCAGCAAATTACTCATGGGGATTATTTACCCTCTAAATACGCCTTAGTGTCGGCAATCAGCGCATCGGCGATCTTGCCGGTATCCATCTTCAACTCGCCATTACGAATAGCGGTTTTCAATTGTTCAACGCGTTGGACGTTAATGTCCTGGCTGCCTGGCTTCATCAGCTGCGCCTGGGCGCTGCTCAGGCTCACCTGAGCGGCGGCTGGCGTGGTCGCTGTTGCGCTGTCACTCTGGCGCACACGCGCAGTTTGCGGCTCGCTGCTGTCACGTGTTTGCACGGTGCTGGCGGGCTTTAACGGTTGTGTTCTTTCGATGCTCATATTCGGGCTCCTGTAAGGTCAGGGGGTCTGCCACCTGAATCATAATAGCGTAATCGCTTTGCTGATTCTTCTATCGGCAAATAAACAGACTTCTTTAATGTTTTATAGTGTTATAAGAATTTTCCCATCATCACTGACCCGACCGCTCACAACCTGACCGTTCCCCATACGTACACGAACCCATTGCGCGATAGTGCCATTGCTTAAGGCTTTCCCCTCGCCGCTGGCATCAAATCCGTCGCCACTGGCAACCACCATGACATCCTGACCTGCTTTTACACGCCACGGCTGGCGCAGCATCGACTGACTCACCGGCTGTCCCGGCTGAATGTCACGCAGCACCACAGAATCGGCGACGGTCTCATCGTTAAGCAGGGTGCGCGGCGGCAGCGTATCCAGACGTCCCTCTTCGATACGGAAATCGTCTTTGCTCACGGTTGCGCCGCGGGCGATTAAATTTTTCGCCACCAGATAACGGCCAGTGACCTGAACCTGGACCTGAATATAACGTCGATTTTCTCCGCAGTTGGCTGCCACGCTCATATTGCCCCACGGGCGGCTGTTGCCGGGCAGCGTAAATTGCGGCGTATCACATAAGGGCCACTGTGCCTGTGGCGTGCGAATGACGACGTTCATGCCCGTGGCATGCTCAGGATCACGGGCTTTAAAAAACTGGTTCAGTTGGGCGCTGAAATCGCCTGCCATAACGGGTAAGGCAAACAGGGCCAGCAGGCTGGCTAACAGGGCTGGATATCCACGCATGTGCTTTTCCTCACTGATGATGGCGATGAGTGTACGCGTTTGAAAAAAAACTCAAGAGTTAAAATAGCGACGATTTGAGGCGTTATTCAGACGATGGCTCTTGCTTTTTCCCAATTATGCTGCCAGCTCGAAATTCTCATTTGCGGAGGAAGCATGCTCGACAAACTCGATGCGGCGCTACATTTCGGTACCGAAGCCCTCAACCTGCGAGCTCAACGTCAGGAGATTCTGGCATCCAACATTGCCAACGCCGACACCCCAGGCTATCAGGCCAGGGATATCGACTTTGCCAGCGAGCTGAATCGGGCAATGGCGAATGGACGTGCTGAAGGCAGTAGCCTGGCGCTCAAAGTTACTTCGTCGCGTCACATCGAAGCGCAGACGAACACGGCACCGTCGATGGATTTGCTGTATCGCATTCCGGATCAGCCATCTGCGGACGGTAACACCGTCGATATGGACCGCGAACGTACTCAGTTCGCGGATAACAGCCTGAAATATCAAACCGATCTCACACTTATCAGTAGCCAAATCAAAGGCATGATGAGCGTGTTACAAGGGCAATAATCATGGCATTGCTGAATATTTTTGACATTGCCGGCTCAGCGATGACCGCGCAATCACAGCGATTAAACGTCAGTGCCAGTAACCTGGCAAACGCCGACAGCGTGACCGGCCCGGACGGGCAGCCTTATGTGGCAAAGCAGGTCGTTTTTCAGACCGATGCTGCGCCGGGTGCGGCCACCGGTGGCGTAAAAGTGGCGCAGGTTGTTGATGATCCTACGCCCGCGAAACTGGTGTATGACCCGGGTAACCCGATGGCGGATGCCAAAGGCTACGTGAAGATGCCTAACGTGGATGTGGTAGCGGAAACGGTCAACACCATGTCGGCATCACGCAGCTACCAGGCGAACGTCGAGGTGCTGAATACCGTGAAGTCGATGATGATGAAAACGCTGACCCTGGGTCAGTAACGGAGAAAAATAATGACTATCGCGGTAGGCGTTAATGAAAAGCTGGACCCCACGGTCCTTAGCTCATCCAGCACCGGCACAAGTAACAGCGCCCAGGATCTGCAAAACCAGTTCCTGACCATGCTGGTGACGCAGCTGCAAAACCAGGATCCCACCAATCCGATGGATAACAGTCAGCTGACAACACAGCTGGCACAGATCAACACCCTGAGCGGTATTGAAAAACTGAACACCACACTGGGATCGATTTCGGGTCAGATCAGCACCAGCCAGTCACTGCAAAGTTCGACGCTGATTGGTCATGGCGTGATGGTGAATGGTTCACAGATTCTGGTCGGTAAAGGCACGACAACGCCGTTTGGCGTGGAGCTGACTAACGCAGCCACCACCGCCACGGCGACAATTACCGATGCACAGGGCAATGTGGTCAGCACCCAGGACCTGGGCGCACTGACCGCCGGCGTTCACACGTTCTCGTGGGACGGCAAATTACCGGATGGCAGCGTCGCGCCAGATGGAAAATACAAAGTTGCGATTGCTGCCAGTAACAGCAGCGGTCAACAGGTGGCTCAGCCACTTAACTATGCCTACGTCAATGGCGTAAGCACAGCGGGTAATACCGCAAAACTGGATCTCGGCACCATGGGCTCCGCCACCCTTGACGACGTACGTCAGATTCTCTGATTCACCTGTAGACAGGAGAGATTTAAATGTCATTTTCACAAGCGGTCAGCGGTCTCGGCGCTGCCTCAAGTAACCTGGACGTTATCGGTAACAACATCGCTAACTCCGCCACTGCGGGCTTTAAGTCCAGCACCATCGCGTTTGCCGACATGTTTGCCGGTTCAAACGTGGGTCTGGGGACTAAAGTCGCTGCCGTGATCCAGAACTTCAACGATGGTTCTACCACCACCACCAGCCGTGGGCTGGATGTGGCACTGAGCGGTAACGGTTTTTTCCGTTTGACCAACTCGGCGGGTGCGGTGTCCTATTCACGTAATGGTCAGTTCACTCTGGACCAGAACCGTAACCTGGTGAATACCCAGGGTCTGAACGTAACCGGTTACCCGGCTTCAGGCGTGCCTCCGACTATCCAGACGGGTGCGAACCCGGTTGCGCTGAAAATTCCTACCACGCAGATGCCTGCTAATGCCACTACCACGGCAAACCAGGTGGCGAAACTGAACTCGACTTCAGCGGTATTAGACGACACCAAGTTTTCTGCCACCGATCCGACGACGTACAGCGCGAAGAACACCATCACTATGTACGATACGCAGGGTAATGCGCACTCGCTTGACCTGTATTTCGTTAAGACCGCAGACAACACCTGGAAAATTCACGGCATTGACTCCACTGCGGGTTCAAACGTAGGGAATTACCAGATGAGCTATAACGCCAACGGTCAGCTGACTGGCGTATCTTCACTGGATGCAAACGGCAACGTGGTGGCAGGCTCAACAACAGCCAGCACCGCGACCGTCACGATTCCTGGCGTAAATGGCGCGAACGGCACGACTGTCGCGTTAAACTTTGTGGGCAGTCTGCAGCAAAATACCGGGGCGACCACCTTTGGTAACGCCACGCAAAACGGTTATGCGCCTGGCGATTTGACCAGCTATGCCATCAACAACGACGGCACCATCACCGGCAGTTACTCAAACCAACGTACGCAGTTACTGGGACAGATCGTCCTGGCCAGTTTCTCTAACCCCGAAGGCCTGAAATCGCAGGGCGATAACGTCTGGGCGGAAACCAATGCGTCTGGTCAGGCAGCGGTTGGCCTGGCAAACACCGGCACCTTTGGGTCACTGACCGCGGGCGCGCTGGAGTCCTCGAACGTCGATATGAGTAAAGAGCTGGTCAATATGATCGTCGCGCAACGCAACTACCAGGCGAACGCGCAGACCATCAAAACGCAGGATCAGATCCTTAACACTCTGGTCAACTTACGTTAATTCGCTAACGGGATTGCTCTATGGATCACGCGATATATACCGCGATGGGCGCGGCCAGTCAGACACTGGATCAGCAGGCGGTTACCGCCAGCAACCTCGCCAACGCCTCAACGCCCGGTTTCCGGGCGCAGCTGAACGCGTTGCGTGCTGTACCGGTCACTGGTTGGTCACTGCCCACGCGCACGTTGGTCACGGCGTCCACGCCGGGTGCCGACATGAGTCAGGGGGCCATGGATTACACCCAGCGCCCACTGGACGTGGCAATGCAGCAGGATGGCTGGCTGGCTGTACGCACCGCCGACGGCAGCGAAGCCTATACCCGCAACGGCAACATGCAAATTCGTTCGGACGGTACGCTGACGGTGCAGGGCAATCCCGTAATGGGCGAAGGTGGTCCGATTGTGATCCCTCAAGGTTCTGAGATCACCATCGCGGCTGATGGCTCTATTACCGGGCTGAACGCTGGCGACTCACCTAATGCGACTGTACAACTGGGCCGTCTGAAGCTCGTCCAGGCAACCGGTAAAGAGTTAGAGCGTGGGGACGATGGCATGTTCCGTCCCACCGCCGCGACGCAGGCGACACGTGGCGCAGCCCTGCAAGCCGATCCGACTATGCAGGTCATGCCGGGTGTGCTTGAGGGCAGTAACGTGAAGCCGGTGGAAACGATGGTCGATATGATCGCCAATGCCCGCCGTTTCGAGATGCAGATGAAGGTCATTAACAACGTTGACCAAAACGAACAGAAAGCCAACCAGTTGCTCAGCATCGGCAGCTAAGGCGCGAGGATAAATACATGATTCGTTCTTTATGGATCGCCAAAACCGGTCTTGATGCACAGCAGATGAACATGGACGTGATCGCCAACAACCTGGCCAACGTCAGTACTAACGGGTTTAAGCGCTCACGTGCCGTGTTTGAAGATCTGATGTACCAGACCATGCGTCAGCCGGGCACGCAGTCATCTGAGCAGACGACGCTGCCGTCAGGTTTGCAAATCGGTACTGGTGTACGTCCGGTGACGACCGAGCGTTTGCATACGCAGGGCAACCTGTCGCAAACCAACAACTCAAAAGATATCGCCATTAACGGCCAGGGTTTTTTCCAAATCCAGATGCCAGATGGAACTTCTGCGTATACACGTGATGGTTCATTTCAGGTTGACCAGAACGGCCAACTGGTGACCAACGCGGGTTTCCCTGTGCAGCCTGGTATTACCATTCCAGCCAACGCCACAAGTATCACCGTGTCGCGTGATGGTGTGGTGAGCGTAACCCAGCAGGGGCAGACGCAGGCCGCCCAGGTCGGACAGTTAACGCTGAGCACCTTCATGAACAATGCGGGTCTCGATAGCGTGGGTGAAAACCTCTACAAGGAAACGCAGGCATCGGGTGCGCCGACGGACAGTACGCCTGGGCAGAACGGTGCCGGTTTGCTGTATCAGGGTTATACCGAAACCTCTAACGTAAACGTCGCGGAAGAACTGGTTACGATGATCCAGACGCAGCGTGCTTACGAAATTAACAGCAAAGCGATCAGCACCTCCGATCAAATGCTGGCGAAGTTGACACAGCTGTAACACGAACAGGGCCAGCTAAGGCTGGCCTGAAGACTAGTCATGAATAAGGTCGTAACTCCGTGGCGATGCAACATATTCTTAAGCCTGGACATTGGTTAGTAGTCACCGCACTGCTGACGCTTAACGGTTGTGCGTTGGTGCCACGCACGCCACTGGTGCAAGGAGCGACTACGGCTCAGCCGTTGCCCTCTGCGCCACCTGTGGTAAATGGGTCCATTTTTCAGGGTGTTGCGCCGCTCAACTACGGCTATCAGCCGCTGTTTGAAGATCGCCGCCCACGTAATATCGGCGATACGCTGACTATCACCTTGCAGGAAAACGTCAGTGCCAGCAAAAGTTCGACCTCGAATGCCAGCCGTAACGGCAGCGGCAGTCTGGGTATCACTGCAGTGCCTACCGGTTTAGAAGGTTTAGCCGGCGCAACGGGCGAAAAAGCCAACTTTGCGGCGGGTGGCAAAAATGATTTCGCAGGCAAAGGTGGGGCATCTGCTAACAACACCTTTACCGGCACCATCACCGTCACGGTGGATCAGGTTCTGTCGAACGGCAACCTGCACGTGGTCGGAGAAAAACAAATTGAGATCAACCAGGGCACCGAGTTTATTCGTTTCTCGGGCGTGGTTAACCCACGCACCATCAGTGCGAGTAACGCCGTGTTGTCTACAGCCGTGGCCGATGCACGTATTGAGTACGTCGGAAATGGTTATATCAATGAAGCGCAAAATATGGGCTGGTTGCAGCGCTTCTTCCTGAATATCTCGCCGTTCTAAGAGGTTGCAATGAAAAAGCTAACATTATGGCGTGTCGGTCTGGGACTACTGTTAGGCGTAAGCCTGATGGCGCGTGCCGATCTGATCCGCGACTTAACCACCGTACAGGGTGTGCGTGATAACCAACTGCTGGGTTATGGCCTTGTCGTGGGCCTGGACGGAACAGGCGATCAGACAACGCAGACGCCGTTCACGACCCAAACCGTCAGCAACATGCTGTCGCAACTGGGCATTACCGTGCCGCCGGGCACCAACATGCAGCTCAAAAACGTCGCCGCCGTGATGGTTACCGCCAGGCTGCCTTCGTTTGCCCGCCAGGGCCAGACGCTGGATGTGGTGGTGTCGTCCATGGGTAACGCGAAAAGCCTGCGCGGCGGCACGCTGTTAATGACGCCACTGAAAGGCGTGGATAACCAGGTTTATGCGCTGGCCCAGGGTAACATTCTGGTCGGCGGCGCGGGTGCCGCAGCAGGCGGCAGCAGCGTTCAGGTCAACCAGCTTAACGGTGGACGGATTACCGATGGGGCAACGGTTGAACGTGAACTGCAGAGCAACTTTGGTTCGCAGAATACGATTAACCTGCAGCTGAACACCGAAGATTTCTCCATGGCGCAACGAATTGCTGATGCGATCAACGCCCGTGGCGGATACGGTTCGGCCCAGCCGCTGGACGCCCGTACGGTCCAGGTCCGCGTGTCTCCGAATAATGGTGCGCAGGTTCGTTTGCTGGCAGAGATTCAGAACATTGATGTCTCCGTGCCGGTTGAGGATGCCAAAGTCATCATTAACTCACGCACCGGCTCTGTTGTGATGAATCGTGAAGTGAAACTGAACACCTGTGCGGTCGCTCAGGGCAACCTGTCTGTCACGGTCAATCAGCAGCAAAACGTGAGTCAGCCGAACACGCCGCTGGCGGGTGGACAGACTGTCGCTACTACCAATACGCAGATCGATCTGCGTCAGAGCGGCGGTGCGTTGCAACGGGTTAACTCCAGCGCCAACCTGAACAGCGTGGTGCGTGCGCTGAATGCGCTGGGTGCATCGCCTATCGAACTGATGTCTATTTTGCAGTCAATGCAGAGCGCGGGTTGCCTGCGCGCAAAACTGGAAATTATCTGATGAACGATACGCAATCGCTGATGAATGCGGCTTTTGACAGCCGCTCGTTGAACGACCTGAAACGCGATGTCACTGCCGATCCAAAAGGGAAAGCACTGCAGGTCGCGCAGCAGGTTGAAGGGATGTTTGTTCAGATGATGCTGAAGAGTATGCGTGAAGCGTTACCGCAGGACGGCATTCTCAGCAATGAACAGACCAAGCTTTTCACATCAATGTACGATCAGCAGATTGCGCAGGACATCGGTAAACGTGGCCTGGGCCTGGCGGATATCATCGTTAAACAGATGGAACCCGCCAAAGCCCCGGACGAGCGCGCCGGTACGGTGCCGATGAAGCTGGATAACAGTTTCATCATGAGCACCATTGGCGCCACGCCGCTGGAGCAAATGGTGCGCAAAGCCATGCCGCGCTTGCCCGCGCCTTCGCCCACCGGCCTGCCGAGCGACAGTCGTGACTTTATTGCCCAACTGACTCAGCCCGCTCAGGCCGCCAGTCAGCAGAGTGGTATCCCTCATCACCTGATTCTGGCGCAGGCTGCACTGGAGTCAGGCTGGGGGCAACGTCAAATCCTGACCCGTGATGGAAAGCCGAGCTATAACGTCTTTGGCATCAAAGCCAGCGGGAACTGGAAAGGCGAAACGACCGATGTCATGACCACAGAATATGAGCACGGTGAAGCTAAAAAAGTGCGTGCGACATTCCGGGTTTACAGTTCTTATTTCGAAGCGTTAAACGACTACGTCAAACTGCTTTCAAATAACCCACGTTATGCGGCTGTCACCAATGCACAGAGCGCGGAGCAGGGCGCCCAGGCATTGCAGGCTGCGGGTTATGCCACCGATCCGAAATATGCGCAAAAACTGATGGGAATGATTCAGCAATTCAAGAGCATGGGTGAAAAAGTGGTGAAAGCCTATAGCCAGGATTTAAGCACATTGTTCTGAGAATTGTGCCTCAAGTTTCACTTAAGCATGCCGATAATAGCAGCAAGAGCCAGGCGCGCCAGCGCACGCTGGCGACCACACTGATGACAGCGACCCGTGTAGCGGGGAATGTAAGGAACCGAGATGTCCAGCATAATTAACTCCGCAATGAGCGGGCTCAGTGCCGCACAGGCCGCCTTAAGCACCACCAGTAATAACATCAGCAATTACACCGTTGCCGGCTATTCACGTCAGACGACGATTCTGGCAGAAGCCAACAGTACCCTGCAGGGAAAAAGTTATTACGGTAACGGGGTTAACGTAACCGGTGTTCAGCGTGAATACGACAGTTTTATCGCAGCGCAGCTGCGTGGGTCTTCAGCCACCTACAATGCGGCAAATACGCAGTATTCGCAGGTCTCCAATATCGACGATCTGATGTCAACCTCGACGACAAACCTGTCGAGCGCGATTCAGGGCTTCTTTAGCAACATGCAGAACGTGGTCAGTAATGCCAACGATCCTGCAGCGCGTCAGTCTTTGCTCAGCAACTCACAGGGCCTGGTCAACCAGTTTCAGACCCAGGCGCAATACCTGACCAACATGCAAGACAGCGTGAATACCAACGTGGCCTCTGACGTAGATCAGATCAATACCTTTACCAGCCAGATCTCCAGTCTCAACCAGCAGATTGCCAAACTGACAACCGGTAATGGCGCTGCTCCCAATGACTTACTGGATCAACGTGATCAGTTGGTTAATGGTCTGAATAATATCGTCGGTGTGACAGTGTCACAGCAGGATGGAAGCTACACGGTTTCCATGGCCAACGGCCTTTCTCTGGTCAGTGGCTTCCAGTCCACCAAGCTGGTGGCAATGCCATCCAGCAGCGATCTGACGCGCACCACGGTGGGCTATGTTGATCCGCAGGCTGGCAATGTGCAGATTCCGGAATCTTCCATAACCACCGGCTCACTGGGCGGGATGTTAAGCTTCCGCTCGCAGGATCTGGACCTGGCACAAAACCAGCTGGGACAGCTTGCCGCCGCCTTCACCACCAATTTCAATACCGTGCACAAGCAAGGCTATGACAGCAACGGTAACCAGGGCGTCGACTTCTTTACTATCGGCAGTCCAACAGCGCAGGGCAACAGCAAAAATACCTCTTCCGCCACCTTAACCGCGGCGTGGAGCAATACCAATGCGCTGCAGGCTTCCAATTATACCGTGACTTATGACGGAACAAACTGGTCAGCCACGCGTCTGTCAGACAACACCAAAACGACGCTCACGCCCACTACTTCTGGCGGCGTCACCACGCTCAGCCTGGACGGGATGAGCCTGACGGTCAATGGTACACCAAACGCCAAAGACAGTTTCCTGGTAAAACCCGTTCAAAACGTGGTTAACGGGATGTCAGTGGCGATTACCAGCGGCTCGCAGATTGCGGCGGCGGCGGCACCAGGCGGTGAAAGTGATAACCGCAATGCCCAAAATTTGCTGGCGCTACAGGATGCCAAAATCGTCAACGGTAATTCTACGTTGTCCCAGGCCTATGGCGCGATGGTGAGTACCGTTGGTAACAAAACACAGGCCCTGAAAACGGCCAGTACAACGCAGCAGAACGTGGTGACGCAGTTAACAAACCGTCAGCAGTCTGTCTCCGGCGTTAACCTGGACGAAGAGTATGCGAACCTGACCAAATACCAGCAATATTACATGGCGAATGCGCAGGTTTTAAAAGCGGCCAGCACCGTTTTTGACGCCCTGCTTAGCATTAACTAAGAGCAGAGGACATCATGCGACTCAGTACAAATATGATTTTTGACCAGCAGGTTCGCGGCGTAACTGATGCGCAATCCTCCTGGTTGAGTGCGGGCAAACAACTGTCTACCGGATACAGAGTATCTAACCCGTCTGACGATCCTATCGCCGCTTCACGTGCCGTGGTGTTATCGCAAACTCAGGCGCAGGCAAGCCAGTATGCGGTTGCCCGTACCTTCGCCGACCAGGGCTTATCCCTGGAAGAAAACACGCTGGACGGTGTGACAAACAGCATTATGAGCGCGCAGTCGATGATTGTGGCCGCCTCAAACGGCTCATTGAGCGACGATGACCGTGCCTCGTATGCGACGCAGCTGGAAGGGTTGCGTGCGCAGTTACTGAACCAGGTCAACAGCAAAGACGCCAACGGGCGTTATATCTTTGCCGGCTATAAGACCGATACACCACCGTTTGTGGATGGCGCCGGCGGCGTGACCTATCAGGGCGGAACCGACGCGATTACGCAAAAAGTCGATACGGACCGTACGATGACGATCGGTCATACCGGCAACAGCATCGTAATGTCGATCACCAGCAACGCGGTGAAAGAACCGAACGGTGGCACCAGTGAAACGAATTTATTCAATATGCTGGACAGTGCTATCAGTGCGCTAAAAGTGCCCCAGAATGGCGCGGATGATGCCACCAAAGCGACCTTTTCAGCGGCAATGGATAAAACCAACCGTGGTCTGAGCAACTCGCTTAACAACGTGCTCAGCGTGCGTTCCGAAATCGGAACACAGCTGAAAGAGCTGGATACGTTGAATGCGCAGGGTGACGATCGCAAAGTGATTTATGACTCGCAGATGAGTAGCCTGGTGGATGTGGATTACACCCAGGCGATTTCCAGCTACACCATGCAACAACAGGCGCTGCAGGCTTCTTATAAGACCTTCACTGATATGTCTCAGATGTCATTGTTCCAGTTAAATTCATAAAAATTTTAGGCGTACTTTAACCGGGTGCGCTTAGTTTTTCCCATCGTCCTACAGGGACGGTGGGATTTTTTTTGTCTGCGTAATGCCTCTTTCGCTGCTCAATTAACATGGCGACCTGTGCGGAGAACCTTTGCTGCATGATTGACGCCGCGCTGCACGGATCAGGCTAATGTAGCCCTGATTACATACCTCAGGATGATCCCTCCGTGGTGTTTCTGCCCGCATACCTCACCCGAAATACCCTTAACAGACAATAAAAAACCCGGCCGGAGCCGGGTTTATCACGTCTGCGAACCGTGCTTATGGCTTGGTCGCAGGGGCCGTTGCCTGGTGGGTAGCACTATGGCCGCCCGCAGAACCTTTGCCTTCAAAATTGAAGGAAGGACGCTGCCAGTCGCTGTGACGCGCAGGCTCTGGTTGCCATGCTGGCGCAGGCGCTTTGGTCATTGGGGCTGACGCAAAGTGCTTCCAGCGCGTTTCCGCATTGGCCTGGAGGGCTTCTACAGCAACGTCGCGCGCAGCCACAGGCGCATGCGGTTCGGTGATGGGTGCAACGGTTTCCTCTGCAGCAACCGGTGCATTTAACACTGCGTCAACCTGAGCTTCGGTTGTCGGGCTCACCGCCGTACCGGCCTGCTCTGCGGGCTCAACGTGCTCGTGTTGGGCAACCTCAGGCGCGGCGGTCACGTCGGACTTATGCGCGTCTTCAGCCGTAACATCGGCAGGTTGTGCCTGCTGCGCGACGGCGTCGGCGCGGGCTTCTGCAGCCGCAGGAATCACAGAGGGTTCCTGATGCACAGGAGCATCAATCGCCTGCGTGTCATCCGTATTCACCACAGTAACCGGCGTGTCTGTCTGGGGTTCAGCAACCTGTACTGGATCGGGCTGTGAAACCGGCGCCTCGTCTACGGCCGCTGCCACAGGCAGGGCGATAGCAGGTGCTGTGTCTGCATGGCTGTCGTCCTGTGCGGTTTTCACGGCATCCTGTGTGGTCTGCTCTTCGTTCGTCTGTGCGACCGGATAGCGCACCCAGACTTTGCCTGACGCCATCTCAGGTGAGGCCGATGCGGCTTCTAATGGCATAGCAGACTGTGTTGGGTAGCGTTCATCGCGGTAACGACGGCGACGCTGACCACTGACGCGCAGATGACGCGGTGAACGACGAGAGCGACGCGGCATGTTGGCGTTATCACGCGCTTCGGTTTCGTCCGCGTCGTCGACCTGTGAGGCTTCTGCAACCGGCTGAATCTTGCGGGCTTCAACAGATTCTGCTGACTCGACGGCAGCATGCTGAGGCTGATCATTGTTGTCGCCAACACGCACTTTTTGCGTCAGCTGACGCGGTTTGCGGCGTGGCATAGCCTGAACGCGCTCATCGTCCTGTGCTTCAGCCGCAACGGGCTCAGCGGTTTCAACGGCCTGTTCAACCGCGCTGTTCGCTTCCTGCTGGGCACGTTTCTCTTCCTGACGACGACGCTGACGTTCAGCACGCTGTTCACGACGCTGCTGCTGTTGCTCATCGCGTTGCTGGCGAGCTTCATCGCTCAGCGCCGGACGTTCATCACGCGCCTCATTAGACTGCCCCTGACGCTTATTACGACGGTTGTCTTCACGCGGTTCACGATTGTCACGGGTTTCGCGGTTGTCCCGAGATTCACGCTGCTGAGTGGTGTCACCATTACGTGGCGTGCGCTCACGGCGGTTATTGTTACGGCGGTTGTTACGACGATCGCCACGCTGATTGCCGTTCTCCTCACCGCTGGTTTTCTGAGGTTCGGTCACTTCAGCAACGGGCTCTGCCGTGGCAGGCGCAGGCTCACCGGCGAACATTTTTTTCAGGCCCGCCAGCAGGCGACCAACAAAGCCTGTTCCGTTGGATGGCGTTGCAGGGGCGGTTTCAGGAACCGGCGCAGTTCGCGCTTTGGTCGCTTCCGGCGCTGCTTCCGTCGGTGCCGGTGGCGCATCAGGCATCACAAATGCCGCCAGGGCCGGTTGTTCTGGACGACGACGTTCGGCATGTTCTTCTTCCGAAGGCATCGCCATTTCGGCTTCGTGCAGCTTAGGCAGGTGATAGCTCAGCGTCTGCGTTTCTTCACCTTTACGCACGCGCAACACGGAGTAGTGCGGCGTTTCCATCCGGTCGTCCGGTACGATAACCGCACGCACGCCGCCCTGGCGTTTTTCGATAGCATTGACCGCTTCACGTTTTTCATTCAGCAGGTAAGAGGCCACAGGCACCGGGACAATAGCATGCACTTCTTTGGTGTTGTCCTTCAGCGCTTCTTCTTCGATCAGGCGCAGAATAGACAGTGACAGCGACTCGTTATCACGAATGGTGCCGGTACCGCTACAGCGCGGGCAGACATGATGGCTTGACTCACCCAGTGACGGGCTGAGACGCTGGCGGGACATTTCCAGCAGGCCAAAACGTGAAATATGGCTGATCTGAATACGGGCGCGATCCTGACGGACCGCCTCACGCAGACGGTTTTCTACCGCGCGCTGATGGCGAACCGGCGTCATATCGATAAAGTCGATAACAATCAAACCGCCGAGGTCGCGCAGGCGTAACTGGCGGGCGATTTCATCTGCTGCTTCAAGGTTCGTGTTAAACGCGGTTTCTTCGATATCGCCACCACGCGTAGCGCGTGCCGAGTTGATATCGATGGCGGTCAGTGCTTCGGTGCTGTCGATAACAATCGAGCCACCGGAAGGCAGGCGCACTTCACGCTGGAAAGCGGACTCGATTTGCGACTCGATTTGATAGTGGCTGAACAACGGGATTTCGCCGGTGTAGAGCTTGATCTTGCTGGTAAAGTCCGGACGGCCCAGAGCCGCAATATGCTGACGCGCCAGTTCCAGGACCTTCGGGTTATCGATAAGAATTTCGCCGATGTCCTGGCGCAGGTAATCGCGGAATGCGCGCACGATTACGTTACTTTCCTGATGAATCAGGAAGGGCGCAGGACGGCTGTCAGCGGCTTTCTTAATCGCTTCCCAGTGTTTCAGACGGAAGCTGAGATCCCACTGCAGCGATTCGGCTGATTTGCCTACACCTGCGGTACGGACAATCAGCCCCATACCATCAGGCAGTTCCAGTGCCGAAAGCGCTTCTTTCAGTTCGGTACGGTCGTCACCTTCAATTCGACGAGAAATGCCGCCCGCGCGAGGGTTGTTCGGCATCAATACCAGATAACTTCCTGCCAGCGAGATAAAGGTGGTCAGGGCGGCGCCTTTATTACCCCGTTCTTCTTTATCGATCTGAACAATAACTTCCTGGCCTTCACGCAGCACATCCTTAATGTTTGGACGACCGTGAGCGTTGTAGGAAGCAGGGAAGTATTCGCGAGAAATTTCTTTGAGAGGGAGGAAACCGTGACGTTCTGCACCGTAGTCGACGAAAGCCGCTTCAAGGCTGGGTTCGATACGGGTGATTTTACCTTTGTAGATATTGGCTTTTTTCTGTTCGTGTCCGGGACTTTCGATATCCAGATCGTACAGACGTTGACCATCAACCAGGGCAACGCGCAACTCCTCCTGCTGAGTTGCGTTAATTAACATTCTTTTCATCGTAACGTACTCGTTATTCTTTCATGAGTGATTAAAGCTGCGGGCATAGTTACCCTGGACGAGTATCAACCGATGGCCCCGTGACTTAGTGCAATGTCGTCAACCTCACGGTTATCGACCGCGCGAGGGGCGCAAATAACGTCGGTGGCCTGTTTTTCATAAGGAACAACAGCACCAGATAGTGGAAATGCGAGAGATAATTCTGTAAACCCGTGCACTCCATCTCATGTCCAGGCCGCAACCCGCAGCCCGCTAAGTGCCTGATTTCGCATTACGTCTTACGCCATTGCTGCGTGTCTGCTCAATCCGACAAAATAACTAATTTCGCTTTTTTTCTTATCTGAATCCTCAGCTAAGAAACCTAAGCATTATTCCACTGCTAACCTTCATATAGCAAGGTGACTTTAACTGACTGATCAATTTTCTTTACATTTTAAGAACCCTGCGACAGAAAGCGCATTCAGGCTGTTGAAAATGCCAGCAATCTGATTGCTCATCCCGACGCTACGCAGAGAGTTAAGCACATAAAAAGGGGTGGCGCTATCAGGGGACACTATTTAGAATCGCCGCCATGAAAACAGAGAATCCCGGCGTACAGTTTGTCGCCATCACGGCTGAAAACGCCGGACAACGTATTGATAACTTTTTGCGCACCCAGTTAAAGGGCGTGCCGAAGAGCATGATTTATCGCATCGTGCGAAAAGGTGAAGTGCGCGTGAATAAAAAACGCATCAAGCCTGAATATAAACTCGAAGAAGGCGATGAGGTGCGCATTCCGCCAGTACGTGTGGCGGAGCGTGATGAGGACGCTGTCTCGCCCAAACTGGCCAAAGTTGCCTCACTGGCTAACGCCATCCTCTTTGAAGACGATCATTTGCTGGTCATGAACAAACCGTCCGGTACAGCCGTACACGGCGGCAGCGGCTTAAGCTTTGGTGTGATTGAAGGACTGCGCGCCCTGCGTCCGGAAGCGCGCTTTCTGGAGCTGGTACATCGCCTTGACCGCGATACGTCCGGCATTTTACTGGTGGCCAAAAAGCGCTCAGCATTGCGTTCGCTGCATGAACAGCTGCGTGAGAAGGGCATGCAGAAAGATTATCTTGCGCTGGTGCAGGGCAACTGGCCCTCGCATATCAAAGTGGTTCAGGCGCCGCTGCTGAAAAATATTCTGCAAAGCGGTGAACGTATGGTGCGTGTCAGCAGTGACGGCAAACCGTCGGAAACCCGCTTTAAAGTGGAAGAACGTTTTGCGTTTGCCACGCTGGTCAAAGCCAGTCCGGTAACCGGGCGTACGCACCAGATTCGTGTACACACCTTGCACGCCGGTCATCCCATCGCCTTTGACGATCGTTACGGCGAGCGCGACTTTGACAGCAAACTGGCCTCTACGGGGCTGGATCGGCTCTTCCTGCACGCGGCTGCGTTGACATTTACGCACCCGAATACAGGGGAAACCCTGCGTATGGAAGCGCCGCTGGATGACACGTTACAGCAGTGCCTGACGAAGCTGCGCCAGCAAAAAAACTGACGCAGGGCGGCATCACGCTCCCAGGGGATTGATGCCCGCTTCACGCAGCATCGCGCTGAGCGCGATAAGCGGTAGTCCCACCAACGCATTCGGATCGCGCCCTTCAAGCCGGTCAAATAAGCAGATGCCCAGTCCTTCACTTTTGAAACTGCCGGCGCACTGTAGCGGTTGCTCTTTCTTTATATAGTTGGTGATGTCGGCCTGACTCAGCGTGCGGAAATGCACGGTAAAAGGTTCGCAGCACTGCATCAGCCGCTGGCTGGCAGGGTGGTAGAGGGCGAGGCCGGTATAAAAGTTTACGCGGTTGCCACTGGCAGCGCGCAGCTGTGCTTCTGCGTTCTGCGCCGTATGGGGTTTTCCGGTAATCCTGCCGTTAAGGACGCAGACCTGATCGGAACCAATGATCCAGTGATGTGGATAACGCTCAGCCAGCGCCTGAGCTTTGGCTATGGCCAGGCGCGTAACCAGATCCTCTGCGCGTTCATTTTCTAACGGCGTTTCATCTGTCTGGGGTGAATCCACTGTAAAAGGCAGGCCAAGCTTGCTCAGCAGCGCCTGACGAAACGGTGAGGTTGATGCTAAAAGAATCGATGCTGTCATTTTTTTTCAATATTGATAGCGAATTGGTGGCAGTCATTTTAAACTGTGCGCCGCACTGGATGCGAATAGTGGTTGAAAGATGCTGTCCAACGGCCTTTTTCTTTGACTCTATGTGATTACAAAGTTAATATGCGCGCCCTATGCAAAAGGTAAAATTACCCCTGACGCTGGACCCCGTCCGCACCGCTCAAAAACGCCTTGATTACCAGGGTGTTTATACCTCGCAACAGGTAGAGCGTGTGGCTGAGTCGGTCGTCAGTGTGGACAGTGATGTTGAATGTGCCATGTCGTTCGCGGTTGATAACCAGCGTCTGGCAGTACTGACGGGTACTGCTGATGTTGAGGTTACGCTTCGTTGTCAGCGCTGCAACCAGGTTTTTCCACATCATGTTCACGTAAGCTATTGCTTCAGTCCTGTTTCATCTGATGAGCAGGCCGAGGCGTTGCCGGAAGCGTACGAGCCGGTTGATGTCAACGAATTCGGTGAGATCGACTTGCTGGCGGTTATCGAGGATGAAGTTATTCTCGCGCTGCCTGTGGTTCCGGTGCACGATTCTGAACACTGTGAAGTGTCCGAGGCGGACATGGTCTTTGGCCAATTGCCTGCAGAGGCAGAAAAACCAAACCCATTTGCCGTATTAGCCAGTTTAAAGCGTAAGTAATAGGAGTAAGGTCCATGGCCGTACAACAGAATAAACCCACCCGTTCTAAGCGTGGTATGCGTCGTTCGCACGATGCGCTGACCACTGCTGCTCTGTCAGTAGATAAAGTTTCTGGTGAAACTCATCTGCGTCACCACATCACTGCGGATGGTTACTACCGCGGTCGCAAGGTTATCGTTAAGTAAGATCTTTGCTTAGCAAGGCGATACCTTGACACGTTTGACCCTGGCTATCGATGCCATGGGCGGGGATTTCGGTCCCTGCGTGACGGTGCCTGCAGCATTGCAGGCACTGGCCTCTCATTCGGAACTTATCCTTCTTCTGGTCGGAGACCCCGACATTCTCACGCCATTGCTTGCCAAAGCCGATTCCGCCCTGCTGGCGCGTTTGCAGGTTGTCCCTGCCGAATCCGTTATTGCAAGTGATGCGCGACCCGCACAAGCCATACGTAACAGCCGCGGCAGTTCAATGCGAGTGGCGTTAGAGTTGGTGAAAGAAGGGCGGGCAGAGGCCTGCGTCAGCAGCGGCAATACCGGCGCGCTGATGGGGCTGGCGACATTATTACTGAAGCCGCTGGACGGCATTAAGCGTCCGGCGTTGATGACCGTTTTACCCCACCAACATCAGGGAAAGACGGTCATTCTGGATTTAGGTGCCAACGTCGATTCTGACAGTGCGATGCTGGTGCAGTTTGCGGTAATGGGCGCGGTCATGGCCGAAGAAGTGTTGGGCATAGCGCATCCCCGCGTGGCACTTCTCAATATTGGCCATGAAGAGCATAAAGGGCTTGAAAGCATTCGCGATGCGGCGTTAAGTCTGAAGGCATTACCGCAAATTAATTACATTGGTTACCTTGAAGGTAATGATTTGCTGACCGGCAAAACGGACGTGCTGGTTTGTGATGGTTTCGCTGGAAACATCACACTGAAGACAATGGAAGGCGTGGTAAGAATGTTCCTTTCTCTGCTGAAATCATCGGGAGAAGGTGAAAAGCGGTCGTGGTGGCTGACGTTGCTGGGGCGCTGGGTTAAAAAGCGTTTGGTCAGGCGTTTCGGCCATCTCAACCCCGACCAGTATAATGGCGCTTGTCTGTTAGGATTGCGCGGGACAGTGATCAAGAGTCATGGCGCAGCAAATCAACATGCCTTTGCCATGGCGATCAATCAGGCCGAGCAGGCGGTGAGGCGGCAGGTTCCTGAACACATTGCCGCCCGTCTGGACGCTGTATTAGCCAGGAGTGACAAAGCCTAGATGTTTACCAAAATTATCGGTACGGGCAGTTATTTGCCCAGCCAGGTCCGCACCAATGCCGACCTGGAAAAAATGGTGGAGACCTCGGACGAGTGGATTGTTACCCGTACCGGCATCCGTGAGCGCCGTATTGCTGCGCCGGATGAGACTGTTGCAAGTATGGGCCACCAGGCAGCACAACGTGCCCTGGAGATGGCGGGCGTCGATGCCAATGACGTGGGCCTGATCATTGTGGCGACCACGTCTTCCAGTCATGCCTTCCCCAGCTCTGCCTGCCTGATTCAGCAGATGCTTGAAATCAAGGATTGCGCCGCGTTTGACCTGGCTGCGGCCTGTGCAGGCTTTACTTATGCGTTAAGCGTTGCCGATCAATACATCAAAAATGGTGCAGTGAAACATGCGTTGGTCATCGGTTCTGATGTCCTGGCGCGTACGCTCGATCCTGAAGATCGTGGCACGATCATTCTGTTCGGTGACGGTGCGGGCGCAGTGGTACTGGGTCAAAGTGAAGAGCAGGGCATCATTTCTACCCATCTGCATGCTGATGGCCGTTACGCCAAATTGCTGACGCTGCCTTATCAGGATCGCGCGCATCAGGATCAACCCGCTTACCTGACAATGGCAGGTAATGAAGTCTTCAAAGTGGCCGTGACAGAACTGGCGCACATCGTTGATGAGACCTTGCAGGCGAACAACATTGCGCGTGAAGAGCTGGACTGGCTGGTGCCGCATCAGGCAAACCTTCGCATTATCAGCGCCACGGCGAAAAAACTGGGCATGACCATGGAAAAAGTAGTGGTCACGCTGGATCGTCATGGAAATACCTCAGCCGCATCGGTGCCCAGCGCACTGGATGAAGCCGTGCGCGATGGCCGCATCAAACCCGGACAACTTATTTTGCTGGAAGCCTTTGGTGGTGGATTCACCTGGGGTTCTGCGCTGGTTCGCTTTTGATTGACAGGAACTGAAAATGACGCAACTTGCTTTTGTTTTCCCAGGTCAGGGCTCACAGTCTGTGGGCATGTTGACAGAACTCGCTGCCGCTTATCCGGTGGTTGAAGAGACGTTCCGTGAAGCCTCTGAGGCCCTCGGTTATGATCTGTGGCAGTTAGTGAGCCAGGGGCCCGCGGAAGAGTTGAACAAAACCTGGCAGACGCAGCCTGCGCTGCTGGCCGCTTCTGTGGCGATTTACCGTGTCTGGCAGCAGCAGGGGGGCAAACAGCCTGTACTGATGGCGGGCCACAGCCTGGGCGAATATTCTGCGCTGGTCTGTGCGGGCGTACTGGATTTCGCGGACGCAATCAAACTGGTTGAACTGCGCGGTAAACTGATGCAGGAAGCCGTGCCAGAAGGTACCGGTGCCATGCAGGCGATCATCGGTCTTGATGATGCGGCCATAGCGAAAGCCTGTGAAGAAAGCGCGCAGGGTGAAGTCGTTTCGCCGGTGAACTTCAATTCGCCAGGCCAGGTCGTTATCGCGGGTAACAAAGATGCGGTAGAACGTGCAGGCGCGGCCTGTAAAGCGGCGGGCGCCAAGCGCGCGTTGCCGCTGCCGGTCAGCGTACCTTCGCATTGTGCACTGATGAAGCCTGCGGCGGAAAAACTGGCACTGACGCTGGAAACGCTCACCTTTAAAGCACCCCAGGTGCCGGTGATTAACAACGTCGACGTGAAAGCCGAAACGGATGCCGACGCGATTCGTCAGGCGCTGATTCGCCAGCTTTACAGCCCGGTACGCTGGACAGAAAGCGTAGAGGCGATGGCTGCGCAGGGCGTGACGCAACTGATTGAAATGGGTCCGGGTAAAGTGCTCACTGGCCTGACCAAACGTATCGTAGATGGCCTGTCTGCGGCAGCGGTGAACGATACTGCGTCATTGACTGCGGCACTTGCACAGGAATAAGAGGAAAATCATGAGCTTTGAAGGTAAAGTAGCGCTGGTAACGGGCGCGAGCCGCGGCATTGGCCGTGCGATTGCAGAAACCCTGGCTGCACGTGGTGCAAAAGTGGTGGGAACTGCAACCAGCCAAAGTGGTGCCGATGCGATCAGTGCTTACCTTGGCGATAAGGGACTGGGCCTGCTGTTAAATGTGACAGATGCCGCTTCCATCGACAGCGTTTTAGAGAAAATTCGCGCTGAATTTGGCGAAGTGGACATTTTGGTCAATAATGCAGGCATTACGCGTGATAATTTACTGATGCGTATGAAAGACGATGAGTGGCAGGATATCCTTGATACCAACCTCACATCAGTTTTCCGTCTTTCTAAGGCGGTGATGCGTGCCATGATGAAAAAGCGCATGGGACGTATCATCACCATTGGTTCCGTTGTCGGAACCATGGGTAATGCGGGTCAGGCAAACTATGCTGCAGCAAAAGCGGGTTTGATTGGCTTTAGCAAATCACTGGCGCGGGAAATCGCGTCACGTGGCATTACCGTCAACGTCGTGGCTCCGGGCTTCATAGAGACCGACATGACGCGGGCACTGAACGAAGATCAACGTTCCGGTATTCTGGCAGAAGTGCCTGCGGGTCGCTTAGGCGAAGCGCAGGAAATTGCTAATGCTGTTGCATTCTTAGCCTCTGACGAAGCAGCCTACATCACGGGTGAGACGCTGCACGTCAATGGCGGCATGTATATGGTCTGATAATCACGAAATCATTTGCATTATTTGCGTATAAAACCGCACAATAGCGTAAATCGTGGTTAGACCAGCCGGGATTTTGTTGCATCTTTTTCAACATTTTATACACTACGAAAACCATCGCGAAAGCGAGTTTTGATAGGAAATTAAATAGTATGAGCGATATCGAACAACGCGTTAAGAAAATC